>Ga0210398_10000072_pt1 | contig 127462 bp, 115 predicted proteins | sample IncBWC4OmetaG_FD_161047 | JGI IMG/M metagenome (GOLD analysis project Ga0210398, IMG submission 161047) | Forest soil microbial communities from Barre Woods Harvard Forest LTER site, Petersham, Massachusetts, United States - Inc-BW-C-4-O | ecosystem: Environmental > Terrestrial > Soil >... | reverse complement strand
CACAGGGCAAGGTTCAGCAGAGATTGTGGTCGGATATTGACAAGGCCTTGACGAGCCTTGAAAAGGTCGCGGAATCGATCGCCGAACCCAACTCCGTTGGTCAACATTGAAGGACTGAAGGAATGGGCCATGTCAAAAGAAGTGGTGAACCAACGTCGAGCAGTTTCCTTGCTGTTTCTTCTGGGCAGCATCTTGCTGGTGGTGGCCGCTTGGAATCTTCCTGATCCTGACCGCTGACGCGAAGCGGGCCGGTTGCCAAAAGTGACGAGGAATACACGAACTCAGAGTTTGCCCCGGCCAATTTAAGACAGGAGGGCACGAAACATGCGAAGGATCAAAGCGCTGCCAATAGCAATCTGTGCCGCCATACTCTGCGCCGCTGTTGGGACGAGCGCCCGAGCCGATAACTGGGATAGAAAGACAGTCGTCACTTTCAACAACGCCGTAGAAATTCCCGGACAAGTGTTGCCGCCGGGAACCTACGTGTTCAAGCTCGTCAATCTACCCGGCAGCCGCAACCTCGTTCAGATCATGAATGAGGACCAGAGCTTTACGTTCACTACGCTCCAAACGGTCTCCACGTACCGCTGGCGTGCACCGGACCACACCTTGTTTCGTCTTGACGAGCGCGCCGGCGATTCACCCGAGGCGATTCGGACGTGGTACTACCCTGGGGACAACCGCGGAGTAGATTTTATTTACTCGTATAGCAACGGCACCTACCCACCGACAGCAACCTACCCGGGCCAGTAACCCCGGGTAGGTCTGCAAGATCGCGCGACGATGAGGCTCCCGCCGAAACGCCAGCGGATGCCTGGTCGGCTTTTCAGGGGAATTGAATTCCAACATTTGCGATTGCGTTACCACGACGATCTGCGACTAAGGCTGCGCTGCGAGAAGCGAACGGAGACGATTCACCAAGTCTGATCCCGCTTGATCCGCCTCTGATGTGGAAAAATCCGGCGAGAGATGCAGGAGATGCACATTCGGAGCGCTCTGCTGGAATTTCTCGATTGCGGATTCCCTCGCGTGCATCCCCGGACCACAAACGATCACGCGGGGCTTCGTGCCGATCGCCAGCGCAACGGCGTCTGATGGGTATCGCGTCGTGAAGACTTCATAACCCGACCGCTGCAACAAAACTTTCAGGTAGGCGAGAAGATCAAGCGAGGTATCGAGGCAAACGACTCTGATGCTGGATGTGTGCGATGTTTCTTCCGGAGCTTCCGGCCGCGCGGAAAATGCATCGATCGCTTCTTTCTCCGATCGGTACGGGCGGAGCACCTTGAGCAAGTTGGTGGCTTGGAGGACCTGAACGACAAAGGGAGATAATTCGCAAAGCTTGAGATCTCCTCCATCGGCTCGAAGCACCCCGAAGATGCGAACCAGCGCCCCCAGGCCACCGCTGTCGACATAACTCACTTCGGCGAGGTGCAAAACGACGTTCTTCGTCAGGTCGGTTTGCTTTTCCAACTCGAGTTGAAGGAAGCGCACCTCGTCACCACTGACGATGCGGCCGCGGCATCGCACAACGACGACGCTTCCCACGTTCTGAGTTTGCAGAGTCAGCTGCACGGCGGGGTTAAACCTACCACATTCCGCGCGTCCCGGTGGTTCGACACCGTAAACCGCTGATTTCGTTGGTAATATTGGTGTAACACTTTTTTAACGCCGAGTTCAAGTTTCCGAAGTATCATGGTCGTTCGCGTCTGGGCGTTCCCACATGGCCACCGTCACTGCTGAAATTTCTATCGCTCCACAGCCCGTGCCGGAACGGGTCGCCGCGGCGGGAAAGCGCCCGTACCCGGGTGCGCTGGTGGTGGTCGAAGGAATTGACGGCTCGGGGAAAAGCACGCAGCTGTACCTGTTAAAGCGGTGGCTGGAAATCGGCGGCTACCGGATTCATTTCACGGAGTGGAATTCCTCGCCGCTCGTGAAGTCCGCGACGCGGCGCGGAAAACAGCGCCGGCTGCTGACGCCGACGACCTTCTCGATGCTGCACGCAGCCGATTTTGCCGACCGCTGCGAGCGGCAAATCCTGCCGCTGCTGCACGGCGGCTACCTGGTGCTCGCTGACCGCTACGTCTACACGGCGTTTGCGCGCGACGCCGCCCGCGGCTGCTCTCCGCACTGGCTGCGCAATCTCTATAGCTTCGCGCCGGTGCCGGACATCACTTTTTATTTTCGCGCGCCGCTGGACGTGGCTGTGAACCGAATCGTGGCCGGGCGGCCCAAGCTGAAATATTACGAAGCCGGCATGGACCTGGGAATCTCGCTCGATCGCGCCGAGAGCTTCCGCATCTTCCAGGAAAAGATTCTGAACCACTACGACCAAATGGTGGACACGGACCATTTCGTGCTGATGGACGGCACGGTGCGGGTGAACAAGCTGCAGAAGCTGATGCGCCAACTTCTCGGCGAACGCGTGGACCTGAAACAGTTTGCACCCAAGAAAAAATGACTCCACGATCCAATTCCGACGCGGGCGTGGGATCGAACGGACATCCCTCGAAGCGTTCGAAAAAGGGAAAGAACGGCTCTGCGAACGGCCACTCGCGCTTTTACGGAATGCCACTGCCCGGCGTTCGCACCGAGGACCTGAGTGGCAGCCTGATTGTGGTGGAGGGGACGGACGGCTCGGGCCGCTCGACGCAGATTTCGCTGCTTACGGAATGGCTCGAAGGCGAGGGATTTGCGGTCGAGACGATGGGGCTGCGTCGGTCGTTTCTGGTGGGCGAGGATATTGACGCGCTGCTGGCCGAAAACGCGGTGACGCGCACCACGCTCGCTCTGATGTACAGCACGGATTTCTTCGACCAGCTCGAGAGGCGCATTCTGCCCGCGTTGCGTTCAGGATTGATTGTTCTTGCCGACCGCTATATCTTCACGCTGATCGCGCGCGCCGCAGTTCGCGGGATCGGCCGGGACTACTTGCACGGAATTTACGATATCGCGCTGCGGCCGGACCTCACTTTTTGGCTGAACGTGCGGCCGGAGGTAGCCTTCGACCGCGAGTTCAAGAAGTCGCAGACGATCAGCTACTGGGAGTCAGGCCGAGACATGTCGCTTTCGAACGATTTGTTCCAATCCTTCATTCGCTACCAGTCCATGATCAAGCGGGAATTTGAATATCTTTCGAAGCGGCACAGCTTCCTAGAACTGGATGGCGAGGCAAACGTCTCGAAGGTGAACGGCCTGCTGCGTAAACGGATCGCGTCGCAGCTCGGGATTCAGAGCACGAAATACGAGCCTTCGCACGCGCTTGCGCATCTCTGGCGCTAAGAGTGGCCGCCCCCGTCCAGCTGACCGCGATTGACGCCGGATCGAACGCGATCCGGTTGGCAATTGCGCGCGCCACGTCTCCACAACACATCGAGATCCTGGAAAGCGAACGCGCCCCGGTTCGCCTGGGCCACAACGCCTTCACGCGCCGCCTACTTGACGAGAAAACAATCACCCGCGCAGCCCGGGCCTTCCGCCATTTTCGAGATCGCATGGATCATTATCATGTGACGTCGTACCGGGCCGTCGCCACTGCAGCGGCGCGCGAAGTCCGCAACTACCGGCGGCTCATGGAGCGCATCCAGCGCAAAACGGGAATCGAACTCGAGGTCATCAGCAGCGAAGAAGAAGCCCGGCTGGTCTGTTCAGCGGTCGACTGGGCGCTGGGCGACCGCGTGCAACCGAGGCTGATTTTCGATCTTGGTGGCGGCAGCCTGGAGCTGAATTTCTACGAACGCGGCGTGCTCCGGCATCGGCTCGCGCTGCCGCTGGGCACCATCCGGCTGATGGAGACTTACTCCATCGACGGTGCGATTGATGAAGACACCGCGCGGCGTCTGCGTCACCACGTTCTGTCGCTGCTGCGCAGCGCGATGCCGTCTCCTCCAAACTTATCGCGCGCGATCAGCGTCGCCTGCGGGGGAAATGCCGAGGCGCTCGTGCGTCTCGCGCCGGGCCCGCTGGTAGGCAGAACGCCCACCATCAATGTGCGGCTGCTGCAGGACCAGACCTGGCGGTTGATCGGCCTCGACGTTCCCGGACGGATTCGCGCGTTTCGCGTGCGGAAAGACCGCGCGGAAGTGCTAGGAATCGCGGCGATCATCATTACCTCCGTGGCGAAGTGGCTCGGGCTGCGCTCGCTGCTGGTACCCGGAGTGGGCGTGCGTGAAGGTCTCCTGCTCGATCTCGTCGCCGAACAATATTCCGGCGGCGTTGCATCGGCGGAGGAAAAGGGCCGCGCCGAGGAACTGCTCGCGGGCGCGCGCTGGTTTGCGCGGCGCCTGGATTACAACGCGCAGCATGCGGAGCAGGTGTCCCGGCTGGCGCTTGCGCTCTTCGATCAACTGCGCCCGATTCATGAAATGGGGCCCGACGCAAGGCTGGCGCTGGAACTGGGCGCGGTGCTGCACGACGTCGGGCATTTCGTGCACAACAAGTCGCACCATCGCCATGGCGAATACTTGATTCGCAACGGACAAGTGCCGGGCCTCCGCGGCTGGCGGCGCGATATGGTGGCGGCGCTCGTGCGCTACCATAACTGCAAGTCGGAGCCGCAGCTCGAACACGCCTCCTACGCGTCGCTCGACGGCGCCCGGCGGCGGCAGGTCCGACTGCTCACGTCATTGCTGCGCATTGCCGAGAAACTGGAATCGGAGCACGCGCAGCGAATCTCCGGCGTGGACGTCGAAATCGCCGGACGGAGAGCCATTTTCCAAATTCGCGCGTCGGACGGCACGCGGCTCGATCTCGCGGGACTCGCGCGCAAATCGGACTTATTCGAGAGAGAGTTTCGTCTCCGCGCCGAATTCCGGCGGGTTCAGCGGAAACAAGAGGTCGCGTAGCCCATGATTCTCTATCTGATTCGCCACGGAATTGCTGTTGACCGCACCGATCCGAAGTCTCCACCGGAATCCGAAAGGCCGCTGACGGCCAGGGGCGTGCACAAGACGAGATCCGCCGCCCTCGGCCTGCGCGCGCTGGGCGCGAAACTGGACGTGCTGATTACCAGCCCGTACGTCCGCGCCGCCCAGACGGCGGAAATATTCGCCGAGGCGCTGGGATTCCCGCTGGAAAAAATTCGCGTGAACGATAGCTTGAAGCCAGCCGGAAATCCCGCAGAAATATTGAAGGAAATCGCGCATCTGCGGGCGAGGGAAGTGGCATGCTTCGGCCACGCACCGCATCTCGATCTGACGGTGGCGCAACTTGCCGGGGCGCGTAGCGCGTTTACGGAACTGAAGAAGGCGGGCGTGGCTTGCTTCGAACAGGTTTCCGCGCATGGCCGGTGGGAGTTGCGCTGGATTCTAACTCCGAAGGTCCTGCGGGATTTGAGCGAGTAAGCGAACCGACTAAGCGGTCCGCCGCTCCTCAACGGAACGCGCCACGATGGCGTGTCCCCACTGAAATCCCGCCCGCCAGGTCAGCCAGGCGGATTCCGGACCGGCGGTCTTCGCCAAAAACTCCTGGAGAGCCGCCTTCCGATCGCGGTCAATTCTCTCGATCCAGATGGCTACGCTCGCCGGATCGCGTTTGTCGGCATTGCGGCGAATCTCACCACGCAGCACGTCCAGATCGTGTACCTCGCCCAGTAAGTCCTGCGTCCGCTTCAATTCCTCGGACCAGACTTCGTACCGCTGCGGCAGAAAATTCTCGACCACATAGCGAAATAGCTTGAGCCCGATCCGCAGTTGGTGCCATGCGACGCTGCTCCGGCGCTTCCGCGCTTGCTGATAGAGTTCGACCGCTCCGTTCAGTTTTGCCAATGCCAGACGCTGATATACGACGCTATTCCGAGGGAAAAAGCGCGCCTTCGAGGTGAGCTTGCGCGTGAGCTTTTTCCATTCCTTGCGCTCGAAACGATCGAGCGCCTGCTCGGCGGATTCGCGATGTTTCTTCTCCTGTCGCGACAGCAGCCGCAGGATGTGCTTTCGCACAGGGTCTCCCGGCGGCTCGAGCGTTTTCACGCGAGCGTGCTTTACCTGTGTGTCACGGAGTTTGCCAAGGGAATGGAACAGTTCGCGGCTCGCCCGTTTGAGCTTGCGCCAGCCCGGGCCCGGATTTACTTCACTCAGTGCATCGGCCATCGTGCGGCAGCGCCGCAGCGCCACGCGGAGATCGTGAACCCCGTCGGCATCCCAGTCGTGCCGTACACGCTCGGCGCGCTCGACAACGCGGTCCATCCACAATTCAAGACCTACACCGCTCGCGGTGCGGTCGGAAGGCAACGAAAATGTGAGAGCCATCGAAAGTCCAATCGATTTCGGAGGGCCGGGACAGAAACTGTATGGTAACGCCGGTCAGGCAATTATTCCAGCGAGGGAAAGCTAGGCGACGAACGAGCAGCCGACGCGCGTCCGGCCTCCTTCGGTGCGCAACGTGTGCACCTTGCGCAGGACCACCCGCACCGGAGGCAATATCGGCACGTGCAGCACCGCGTTAAACTGGTTAGGCAAGTCTTCTGCTTTGTCGAACTGCAAGGCTACGCCGCCATAACTCAGGTCAATCACCTTGGCGGTTTTCTGGCTGCCCTCGGTGAGGATCGCGTGGGCTTTGGTTCCGGCAAGCGAGACGCGCTCCCACTTGCGGTGGTCGGTGTGTGGAACATGCGACGAAACAACACTAGGACCCGGCGCAGCGGGCGCGGCGCTCCGCGGGGACGGAGCAGGACCAGGAGCAGCCGCAGGAGGAGCCGACTCGCGCATCGGTTGTGGTTCTTGGGTCGGCTGCGGCTCGCGCTCGCGGGCCGGCTGCGACTCGAGCGAAATTACCCGGGACGGCGCGCGCCCTGATTGCTTCAACTCATAAAGCCGCTTGTCCGCCAAGCCCATCAACGCGCTCTTCTGATCGCCATCCTGCGGATGAACGGCCACGCCGAAATCCAGCGTTACTCCGATTTCGAGGGTGAGCGGAGCAAGCTCATTTTCATACTGCGAGCGAACGCGGCGACAGAGCGTGACGGCCTGTTCGGTATCGGTCTGCGGGAGCAGCACCGCAAACTCGTCTCCACCGATGCGAAACGCGAAGTCGGAATTGCGTAGCGTGCGGCGCAATGTCGCCGCGGCGATCTGCAAAACCTGATCGCCTTGCAGATGCCCGTGCCGATCATTTACTTCCTTTAGCTTGTGAAGATCGAGAAGGACGATCGCGAGTTGCTGTCCGTAGCGCTTCGCGCGATTCATTTCTTTTTCGAAGTATTCATCGAAGAGGCGGCGATTGTGGAGACCCGTCAGCGCGTCGGTCGCCGCATTGATCTGAAGTTTTTTCAACTCGTCGTATTCGATCAGAACGGGAACACGCAGTAAATTCGCGGCCGAGAGAACATCCACCATCGCCGTCTTCAGCGAAATCTTTCGGCCAAGATGATCGGCAAGGTCGCTGCGCCGGCGAAGGATGCGCACCCAGTATTCGTTGCTTTGTTCTTCGGTGATGTCAATCTGAGCGACCGTGCGGAAAAACTGCCGCAGGAATTGGCCTCGAAGGGACTCGTCAAGACCTTCCAAGGTCTCGACCAGAAGATCCAAGAAGGAGTCTTCGGTCGAAGGTTCTGGCTGCAAAGGGTCGCCTAGTTGGGACATTCGTGGTTCCGAGACGGTACTGACCTACCCTGGAATCAGGGGCACCTGCGGGGCACTATGGATATAGCACGGGGCAGTCCAATCGAGAGGCCCAAGCGGCTGAACGAAGGCCTGTAACCATTTACATAAAAAGGAGTTAAATATATACTGGAAGTACGCAGCAGAAACCAGTCCTCGCAGGAGCAAAATGTGAAAAGCGATTCCACTTTGCGTTCAAATTCCTCCGAGATTTGGATTGAGACACCGTAAGTAGGTAGCCGTCAGGAGATCGGCTTCAGGAATTCAGCACCGATCAGATAGACATCACCAGCTTCCTGCTGGCGCCTTACCTTGGCCTGAATTGGTGCCATCCCTGCCGGTACCAATCCGGAGGACGTAATTGACGGCGCCGGAATGGTCAGAGTGATGAACCCGTTGATTGTCAGCGGCCTGGGACTTGCCACAAAAGCTCCCAAGGCACTTATATCCAATGTCTTAGCTAGCTCTACAAACTGTTCACCCTGCGCATCCTTTCCTCGGATGAACAGGGGTATCTGCAGCTGGATGCGCTGATAGCGCCTACGCTCGTCGTCTAGCGACGGCACTGCGATCCTCTGATGGACTGCATGTTCTCTCGCGCTCATTGGTACCTAAGTATTAGTACCCGATTGAACCGCAATTTGAATGCAAGTTTGAGTGCCCAGAATACATTGCCCGCAACTATACTGTTTTAAGAGACTTACGATAATTCGCAGATTGAGACCTCATGTTTCCTTCATGGAAATATGCAAAATTGCGGCAATTGATTTCCACGATTGTGCAAACGTGGAACGTATTTACCATTGACACCTTTTGCGCCCTTTGCGAGCATACGTTTCCTCAGCGTATTCCACTGAATTCTCTTTGAAACCCAGAGAGCAGTGTGCTTTCGCGTGTACGCTAGCCCCGGAGGGCACGTTGCCGAAGCCGATGACCGCCGAGAACCTAGCGAGTCGCCAGGCCGGCTTCCAACTGGTCGCCAGCCTATTGGACGCATTTGATCGCCCTCTCCTGGTGTCGGATCGCCGGGGACAGATTCTGTTCACGAATCTTCACGCCCAGGACCTATTGCAGTCGCAGGGCCTGGACGCCAAGCCCGATCTGGACTTATTTCAAGACGTGCTACACGCGGACCGGAAGGAAGTACTCACTCAGCTCGAGAGCGGCGAGCAGGAGGTCCACCTTGCGCTCGATGCCCCAAACGGCACTACACAGGCTCGCATTCGATGGTTGCCTGAGCCCGACTGGCTAGCTGTCTTTATCGAACCGAATCCCGCCGAACCTCCCGTCGAGGAAACGGAAATGCGTCAGAAGGTCCAGGACCTGATCCAGGAGAGGGAAATCACCTACCGGAATCTCCTAGCCGCTTACCTGCGCCTCCAAGAGGCGAACCGGCAGAAAACGGTCTTTCTCGCCTCCGCCGCGCATGAGTTGAAAACACCCCTGGCTGTAATGAAAGGCTACTACGAACTGTTACTTTCCGGTTCGCTCGGAAAGGTCAGCGAAAAGCAGCGCGATATTTTGCGGGAATCGAAGGAAAGTTGTGACCGCCTGGTGCGCCTCGTATCCATGTTCCTGAATTATTCGGCCCTGGAAAGCGGCAAGCTGGTATTGCAGTTTCACGAAAACGATCTACGGGATTGCATCAATGACCTCGCGGGACGCTGGAAAGACGCGTTCCAGCGCGCCGACGTTCACCTCGACATTGATATTCATTCGAGCTTGCCCCTATTCAGGTTTGACTATCAGAAAGTGCAACAGTGCATTGTGAACCTGATTGATAACGCGCTGAAGCACACGCCCGCAGGCGGTTGCGTCACACTGCGCGCTCAGCCACACTTCTGGGAGCGGCGGCTCGCCGAAGCATCGCCTCTGCAGGAGCGCCGTCGGAGCGGCGGTGAGCGCGCCAATAGCATCCTGATTACGGTTACCGACACGGGCGCGGGGATTGCGGCTGAATTTCATCAGGAGATTTTTGAGGAGTTCGTGCGCGTGGATCCATCTTCGTCGGGAATGGGTCTTGGCCTGGCGATTACGAAGCGATTAATTCAGGCGCATCGTGGGAAAGTGTGGGTCGATAGTGAGATGGGCCGCGGAAGCTCGTTTTCTTTTTTGCTGCCCATCTATGTCGAATAAGGCGGAGCGGCAAATTCTCGCTCCCTAGGAAAAAACAATGGCGACTAAAGAAAAAGCCAAAGAAAAGATCATGGTGGTGGATGACGAGCCTAGTATCCGGAAATATCTGCGGACGCTGCTCGAAGTCGATGGATTCGAGGTCGAGACGCTGCCCAGTGGCAAGGAAGCCTTGCAGCGCGTCGGCGAAGGTGAACGACCCGACTTCATCATTCTCGACGTGCTGATGCCCGAGATGGACGGCCTCGAGACGCTGCGGCAATTGATGAAGTTGGACCGCGCGCTAAACGTCATCATGCTCTCGTGCACGAACGAAGTGACGACGGTTGTCGAAGCCATCCGAATAGGCGCGCTCGATTATCTGACCAAGCCGTTTGAAAAACCCGAACTGGATGCGGCGTTCCTGAAGTGCAAGCAGAAGCAGCAGCTTCGCACCGAAAACCAGGCTCTGCGGGAATATTGCGAGGCCCTGACCGAGGACATCTCGTTCCTGGCCGCCAGCCCGCAAATGATCAAGATCCGCCAGCAGATCATGCAGATCGCGCCGGTGGACGTGCCGATCTTCATCAGCGGCGAAAGCGGGGTTGGGAAAGAGGTCGTTGCGCGCATGATTCATCTCCGCTCGAAACGCCAGCAGCAGCCATTCATCAAGGTGAATTGCGCCGCGCTGCCAGGCGAGTTGCTCGAATCGGAACTTTTCGGCTACGAGCAAGGCGCTTTCACCGGTGCCGTGCGTGCAAAACCCGGCAAATTCGAACTTGCGAACAAGGGCACTATTTTCCTCGATGAAATCGCAGAGATGAGCCCCCACCTCCAGGCCAAACTCCTACACGTACTCCAGGACGGCCAGTATTCCCGCCTAGGCGCGCGATCGGTCGTCAACGTGGATGTCCGCGTGCTCGCCGCAACGAACATGGACGTTAAGGAGGGGATGCGCACGGGCCGTTTCCGCGAAGATCTTTACTACCGCTTGAACGTCCTCTCACTCCACATTCCGCCGCTGCGGGAGCGCACCTCGGAAATCCCGCTTTTGTTCCGCCATTTCCTGACAAAGTACAGCGAGAAATACCAGAAACAGGCGCCCGACCCGTCAAAGAGCCTGCTCGAAGCGGCGGGGCGCTATCCGTGGCCTGGTAATCTCCGCGAACTTGAGAATTTCGTTAAGCGCTACGTGATACTTGAAGACGATGAGGGCAGCTTCCGCGAGCTTCTCGAGATGACCGGCCAGCAGCAGCGCACCACTCCCCGCGCCGAAGCGCCCCCGGCAAAGGAACAAGGTCTCAAGGCGCTCGTACGTGGTCTGAAGGACGAAGCGGAAATGGAAGCGATCGCCGGCGCGCTCGAGAAGACGAACTGGTGCCGCAAGGACGCAGCGCGCATGCTGGGGATCAGTTATAAGGCGTTGCTCTATAAGATGCGCCAGTTCAATCTAGACTCCGGCCGGGGCTCCCGCTCCGCAGCGGCAAAGGAAGCGGCGAAAGCAGCTGCGGCAGCGAAAGAAGCCGTCGCAAAATCGGAACAGCCTAAAGAAGCGGTCGAGGAAGTGGCTCCGACTGGTCCGGGTGTTCATTCCTCTTAACAAGGCTCGATCTCTCGGGCGTACTACGAATCCGTCGAGGTCTGTCCAGCGGTCACTCGTGCCTGCCGAAACTCGACTCCAAAAGTTCAGTGAGTCGTGGGCGGGCGCGTAGTCCTGGTTCCCTGCAAACTGTTGCATAAGTAGAGCACAGGCTTCGAAATAGCACTACCCTTCACACCTTTCCTTGGTCTAGTATTCCCGCCGAAACAGGTCGCACGCGAAAAACGTGTTGCGTGTGAATCGAGTGGTCGCCGCCACTGCTAATAAATGAAAAAAGTACTTTGTTGTTTACAAAGGAGTTGTTGATCGTGCAAGCGTCTGATACCGGGGACGATTGCGCGAGGTTGGCTCGACCCTCGACCAAGGGCACCGATGGCATCGCACTCGGCCTTTGGAAGAGGGATTGCTGATTCTGTTTGTAGAGAGCACGAGAGACTTCAATCCAGTCCTGAGGGAGCATCGGGAATGACAGAACGTCGCTTAGCTCGGCGGTACGATCTATCTCTGCCTGTCAATATCCGCATGCCGATCAATAGGGAACCGCGTTCGCACAGCGGCCAGACTCGCGATATCTCGACGCGCGGAGTGTACTTTACGATGCAGGATGACCTGACTCCGGGCTCCGAGGTCGATTTTACGCTGACCCTGCCCGCGGAAATTACTCGCGGTTCCGAGGTCTTCGTGCGGGCGCACGGCCGGGTGATTCGCGTGGACAAGCGCGCCGACGACGATCACGAAACGATCGGCGTCGCCGCGGTCATCGAGCGCTACGATATCGTGCGCGGCGAAGGCCCCCGCATCTAAGACGCTGATCGCGCGACGAGTGGCCGGATCGAAATGATTCCGGCCCTTCGTAGTCTAGCAATCGATCCTTCCGCTGTTTTTCCTGGCTCTCGAACCTGCGACCGTGCGGGCTCTGCAATGCCCCCTGTGAAACGTTGCGATCAAAGCCCTTGGCGAACCTCCGACGTGCAGCTGGGAACACCGATTCCCTTAAGTGCTAACATTTTTCAGGTACTTTGACTGAAAACCCAAACCGCTGCAGTTCGTCCTAGTCGCTAGCTCGAACCCAATCGAAACCAGAACGCCCATGGAATCAGAGCGATAGCTAAATTCCAGGCTTCCGGACAAAACCGCGCGCCGGGCGCCGATGGTTCGGCGTTTGGTGTCCGAGGTGCAAAGTATATTGCAGGAGAATTTTGGCTCAGCTTTCGAGCCTTTGACCCGAATGGCATCTGCGGCCTCACTCAAGCCTGACCCGCCCGTTAATCGAGCCGAACTGCCGCCCGACAACATTTTCTTTGGACCTTCGCAAGCGATGCAGTCGGTCCGGCAAAAGGTCGAGCGAGCCGCCGGCCTGAATGTACCCATCTTGATTCTCGGTGAAAGCGGGACCGGCAAAGAGGTCTTAGCCCATTTCATCCATCACGCCTCGCCGTGGCGCGACGGCCCCTTTGTAAAGGTCAATTGTCCCGCAATACCGGGCACCCTGCTTGAAAGCGAACTGTTTGGTTTTCAGAAGGGCGCGTTCACCGGCGCAAACGCCATGAAGCCCGGGCGCATGGAAATGGCTCAAGGCGGCACGCTTTTCATGGATGAGATCGCCGAACTCGACGCCAGCTTGCAGGCGAAGCTGCTCCATGTCCTGCAAGACGGACATTTCACGCGCATCGGAGATCATGAAGAAAAGCGCATGGACGCCCGCGTGATTTGCGCGACGAACCGCAACCTCGCGCGCGAAATCGAAGGTGGCGGCTTCCGATCCGATCTTTTCTATCGTATCAACGTGATCAGCATCACGCTTCCCTCGCTCCGCGAGCGCCGTGACGACATTCCTTATCTAGTCGACTACCTTCGCCAGCAGTTCAATCGGCGATTCGAGCGGGAGGCGCCCCCTCTGTCGAAGGAGACGCTTCACCTGTTGAAACAGCGTGACTGGCCGGGAAACGTTCGCGAACTCGAAAACTGCATGGCCCGCTATGTCGTCCTGGGTTCCGAAGAGACCTTTTACTCCGAGCGCACAGAAAGAGCGCCGTTCCATTTCGCGTACGAGACCAACGAAGACGGCAACATTCCCCTCAAACGCATCGCCCAGCAGGTAACGCGGCGCATGGAACACGACGTCATTCTCAAGGTTCTCCAAGCGAACCACTGGAACCGCCGCAGAACGGCCGAAGTACTGAAAATCAGCTATCGCGCCCTGCTCTATAAGGTTCGACAGGCGGGCCTTCCCGCCAAGCGCCCCCGGCGAAAGCAGGATTCCGGCGAAGTTTTTCCCTCAGAGTCGCCGACGTCAGAGATTTGACGATGTCGGCGGGGCTGCCGTTCACTCGACCTATCGCTTCTGGTGACGATCGTACCCCCCTCTGCGGCGCTCGCCCGTGTCTGGTATGAAATCATCCGTGTTCTCCGCCTTGCCCCTGCCCTTCAATTCGGCTAGCCTAAATTCAGGATGGCCAAAGCAAACGGCAAGTCAAATCTAAAGGTCTGTCTGCTCTCGCCGCATCCGATGGTTCTCGACGAATTCCATCGCTTGCTCGAGGATTCAGGCTTCCAGATCACGTCCAAGCAGCTGGATTCGATGCTGGCTCCGGATCTTCGAAACCTCGACGTGCCCAAGGCAGCCGTATATGTGGTGGACGCCCATGCCGCCCGCCAGGCAACCGGGGCGTTGCTCGGCAATATCCTCGACCGCTTTGCAAGTGCAAGGCTTCTGGTCGTCGGCGACAATCTCAAGGAGACGGACAGCTTCGCCCTGCTTCGCCAAGGCGCTAAGGGAATCTTGACGTACGCCGAGGCCCGCGAGCAGCTCCCGCGCGCGCTGCCGCAAGTCGCCGCCGGAGGCATATGGGTCTCGCGGCCCGTCCTTTCGCGCTTCGTGGATTCGATCCTAAGCGCCACGCAGGGGCGCCGTTTGCGCGTGGACTCGCCGAACGAACTCAGCCGGCGGGAGCAAGAGGTCCTCAGCGGCCTGCTCGAAAACCTAGCCAACAAGGAAGTAGCGGACCGTCTGCACATCTCCGAACGCACCGTTAAGTTTCATGTTTCGAACCTGCTCGCTAAATTTGGAGTGCGCCGCCGGGCCGATCTGATTCTCCTCTGCTATCAACGCCGCGGCGTAGGCGCCTAACGCCGCACCGGGCACCCGAGCTCCACCTGCTGAAAATACGAAGCTTCGCAGTTCGCTGGTATAATTCCTGCGCTCGAGCTTCGGAAACACTCCAAGCCACATGGCTACTTTTTCGATTGAGAATTTTGGCTGTCGCGCCACAGAAGCGGATACCGCCGCGCTTCGCCGCGAGATGCTCACGGGCGGCCTGACGCTTGTCGGCGAGCACTCCTTGGCCGACGTAGTGGTGCTGAATACCTGCACCGTCACGGCAGCGGCGGATTCTCAGGCGCGCGAAGCGGTGCGCAAGATTCATCGCGCAAACCCCCAGGCGCGAATCGTCGTTACCGGATGTTACGCACAACGCGCGCCGGAGGAAATGGCCGTCATGCCGGGCGTGGCATGGGTGGTCGGGAATTCTCATCAGCCGGAGATCCCGGAAATCGTTCGCGGGCTCGGAGCGCGCAGCCGAAGCACGGATTTTGTCCCCGTGGCGGATCTCGAAGGGGACCCTATGTCGCTCGCGCGCGGCCCGGCGAAGATTTTGACGGGGGACATCTTCGCGGAATCCGCCGTGCAGATCGCGCCTGCCACGCTGATGGCAGGAGACCGCACGCGGCCCATCCTGAAAATTCAGGATGGCTGCAACAATCGCTGTTCGTATTGCGTGATTCCGTTTGTTCGCGGGCGCACCCGCAGCCTGTCGCCGGATGCCGTGGTCCGCGAAGTGCGCATGCTCTGTGCAGCGGGCGCGAGCGAGATCGTCCTGAGCGGCATCAACCTGGCAAGTTATGGCCGCGACCTCGTTCCGCGCGCGGCGCTCGCGGATGTCGTTCAGCGAATAGTAGGCGAGACCGGTATCGAGCAACTGCGCTTCAGCTCCATTGAGCCGCAGGGCGTCACACAGGATTTCGTAACGCTGGTGGCCTCCTCAAGTCGCCTGGCGCGGCATTTTCATATTCCGCTGCAATCCGGCTCCGATCGCATCTTGCGCTCGATGCATCGGTGGTACCGCACGGCGCATTATGCCGAGCGCGTGAGTCTGATCCACCGCCTGCTGCCCGACGCGGCCATCGGCGCGGACGTAATCGTGGGATTTCCGGGCGAGACAGATGCTGATTTTCAAGCCACCGCCGAATTGATCGAGCTCTTGCCATTCACCTACCTGCACGTGTTTTCGTTTTCCACGCGACCGGGTACGGCCGCGGCTGCGCTCGACGATCCCGTCCCGCTGCACACCATTCGCAAACGCGCCCGCGCGCTGCGGGAACTTGGGCAGAGGAAGTCCGCTGCGTTTCGAACCGCCCAGGCCGGCCGCACTCTGCGCGCACTCACGCTTGCCCGCGGCGGAGACGGTTGGACCGAAGCCCTGACGGGAAATTATCTGAAGGTGCGGATCGCCGGGCAGCATCCCGCGAACGAATGGCACGACGTGCAGATGAAAACAGACGGCAGCACTGACGAAAGCGCCGTCGAGCCGGCCCAGCTCAGCTTTCGAAAATAACGTGGGCCAGGGCGAGGTTGCCGCTGTGGGTGATCGAGAGCGAAATGTGCTTCACGCCAAGCCCGTCGGCGATGTCGCGGGCGGCGCCAGCGAGGCGCAACGTAGGCTTGCCACTCGGTTCGCGGACCACTTCGATGTCGCGCCAGCGAACGCCACGGCTCCAGCCAGTTCCGAGCGCCTTCATGGCCGCTTCCTTCGCCGCGAATCGCGCGGCATAGCGCTCGAATCGGTTCTTGTGGCGCTCGCAGTAGGACACTTCGGCAGGCGTATAGAGCCGCTCGAGGAACGGCGCGCCATGGCGGTTGATGGCCGCCTCGATGCGGTCAATTTCGGAGATGTCCAGACCTAGTCCGACGATCATGGCCCCGGGTCTCGTTAACTTGATCTGCGACGACCCGCGATTATACCTATAATGACGATTCCGCGGAGAATGACCACTACCCTCACGAAAAAGAAATTGCTGCCCCGGAAACGCGCGTCGCGGCCGGCAGGCTGGAATTTGCGCCGGGTGGGCGGATTGCGGATTCTTGAGGCGCCTGTGTTCGCTGCGCTCGATTGGTTGGTTCACGGATTCAGCACGCGCCTCGCTGGCGTGAGCGAGCTCGCCACCAGCGATGGCGCGCCAAGCAACATGCATGATCGCGTCCTGAACCTCGGCTTTACCGATTGGGATTCGCGCGCGCGCGTCCTCGACAATCGCAAGAAATTCTTCCACGCAATTGGCGCGGACAAATTGCGCGCTGTCACGCTGCGCCAGATTCACTCCGATGCCGCGCATCGCGTGGATTCATCGAACGCTGGCGCAAAGGACGCGCCGCAGGGTGATGCGCTCTTCACGCGCGATCCGGGCTTTCTGCTGGCCGTGCAGACGGCGGACTGCATTCCCATCCTTCTTGCCGATACGAAGCTGCATGCGATTGCCGCGATTCACGCCGGATGGCGCGGCACCCTGAGCCGCATCGCCGCGAAGACGCTGGGACGCATGCAGATGGAATTCGGCACGCGGCCCGAAGACGTGGTCGCCGCACTCGGTCCCGGCATCGGCCGCTGCTGTTACGAAGTTGGGTCGGAGGTCGCGCGCGATTTCGACGCGCAATTTTCGAACGCCCGCGAATGGTTCGATGGCCCTTTTGAGGCGCTCGCCTCCGGCGAAAACGACCCGAACTGGCTGCCGTGGCTCACGATGAAGCCGCCGGGCCACCCGCCTCCGCCGCTGCGCGTTCATCTCGATCTGATCGCGGCCAATCACGCAATCCTGGCCAGTGCAGGCATCCCCGCGCCACAAATGTCGGCCTCCGGCTTCTGCACCGCCTGCCGCACCGATCTTTTGTTCAGCTATCGCCGCGAGCGACCCACGGGCCGCATGATGGCTACGATTGGGATGATGTAGCCAGGAATTAGAGCGCCGGAGAAATCTGCGCTGACGAAAATGCGGCTGACTCAAGCAACGCCAGCTGCCCGCAGGCGGCCATTACGTCCTGCCCGCGCGAGGCGCGCACGAAGGCGGGCACGTCCTTGTCGGTGAGAATTGTTCGGAATTCCGCCACGCGTTTTGCGTCCGGCTTTTCGTAAGGAAGGTCGCCGGGATTCCACGGGATCAGATTCACTTTGGCGCGCAGGTTCGCCAGCAGCCGGACGACACGCCGCGCGTCGTCCGGCGAATCGTTGAACCCACCGAGCAGGACATATTCGAACGTGAGGTGCTCCCACGTCCTGAGCGGATAGTTCCGGCAAGCCTCGAGAAGTTTGTCGAGCGGATACTTGCGGTTGATGGGCATGATTTCGTCGCGCTGCTGGTCTGACGATGCGTTGAGCGAAATCGCGAGTTTCGGCCGCACTTTTTCCCGGCCCAACTGCTCGATACCGGGAACGACGCCGCTGGTTGAAAGCGTGGCGTGCTTCGGCGAAATGGCGATGGCGTTCGGATCGAGCAGAATTCGCAAGGCGGCCATTACTGCGTCGTAGTTCAGCAGGGGCTCGCCCTGTCCCATCAGCACGATGTTGGTCTGCGGCTTCAGCGCGGCACGATTGTCTTCGAGCGCGACCAGCACTTGCCCCGCGATTTCGCCCGCTGTGAGATTGCGCACCAGCCCCAGCGTGGCCGTGAGGCAGAATCGGCAGTCCACCGCGCAGCCTGCCTGCGTCGAAACGCAGATCGTCTGGCGATTTTCCTCCGGCATGAACACGGTTTCGATGTTCGCGGACTTGGCCAGGCCGCGTTCCCCCGAGCCAATCGCGAGAACGTATCGCACCGTGCCGTCTGGCGATAGATAGCGGCGCGCCACCTGCGGAAGCGCGATGGCTGCATTGCGCGACAGGCGCTCGCGCAGCGCCGCCGGCAAATTCGTCATCGCGCCGAAATCGAATCGCCGCTCGGCATACAGCGCGTGATAAATCTGCGCGCCGCGATATGCCTGCTCGCCGAGCGTTTGCAGGAATTCCCGGAGCTCTTCCCTTGACTTCCCAAGCAGATTTACGCTGACGTTGGAGGTTTGCGAGGACATATTGAAGTCATCATACCACGCGAAGAATTGCACAACGCTTTCGCCGCTTGGAATGACATTCACCGCAGCGGCGTGCAAGAATAGAAATGAACATGTCGAACACGACTCATACGGTGCATAAGGAAATTCTCCCCAATGGACTGGTGGTCCTGACGGAGCCGATGGAGCACGTCCACTCCGTCTCGGTGGGAATCTGGCTGCGGTCGGGATCGCGGCGCGAGCGGCCCGAGATCAACGGCATCTCGCATTTCATCGAACACATGGTGTTCAAGGGCACGCAGCGGCGCACCGCGGAAGACATCGCGCGCGAGATTGACCGCCTCGGCGGAATGCTCGACGCGTTTACGTCCAAGGAAATCGTCTGCTTCAACACACGGGTCCTCGACGAGCATCTCGCGAAGGCTTTCGACATCCTCGCGGACATGGTCCTCGATCCGAAATTTGCCGCCGGCGATATCGCGCGCGAACAATCCGTGGTGCTCGAGGAAATCCGCATGACGCAGGACAATCCAGAGGATCTCGTCCACGAGCTTTTCACGCAGAATTTCTGGCATCCGCACGCGCTCGGCAGACCGATTCTCGGTACGCCGGAAACGGTTTCGGCATTCACGCGCGATACGCTCGAAGCCTGGTTTCAGCAGTGCTACGCGTCGAATCGACTGGTCATCACCGCAGCGGGCCATCTGAGCCACGCGGAGCTTGTGGACTTGGTCGCCGCCCGTTTTTCGAAGCTTCCGCGCGCGGAGGACGGATTCACGGACCCGAAGCCCGTGCCTTCGCCGCACATCACGTTGCGCACCAAGAGCGAACTCGAGCAGGTGCACGTTTGCCTCGGCGTTCCCTCGCTGCCGCTCACCGATCACCGGCGCTTCATCGTTTCGGTGATGAACAATATTCTGGGCGGCGGAATGTCGTCGCGGCTGTTTCAAAACATTCGCGAGCGGCAGGGCCTGGCCTACTCGATTTTCAGCGATCTGAATCCCTATCGAGACGTGGGCGTGCTCTCGGTCTATGCGGGCACGTCTCTCGACACCGCCGACAAAGTGGTGCAGTCCGTGCTCGGGGAATTCCGCAAGATGCGGGACGAGCCGATTGAAGCCGAAGAGCTGCGGCGCGCGAAGGATCATCTGAAGGGCGCGACGCTCCTCGCACTCGAAGGAAGTGGCGCGCGCATGAGCAACCTCGCGCGCTACCACATCTATTTCGATCGCCACTTCACATCGCAAGAGCTGATCACCATGCTCGAAGCGGTCACCGCGGAACAAGTCCAGGAGATTGCGCAGGAGCTTTTCCAGCCCGGTCGCATCGCCGCCAGCGTCGTCGGGAACCTCAACGGCTTTCAGCTCACTGAGGAACAACTCGCGTTTTAGCGGCTCCAATTCCTCGAACCAACCAATCGAGGATTCAAGTCATCCAGAGCGGGTCCATTGTCCCTTCGAGCGGGCTCGTAGGAACACGCGGATCTGGGCCTCGGTAGTACTCCTGTGTCTGGTCGGCGCGAGCGTCGGAGCGGCCCGGCAGGTACAGGTCGATCGCGAGAATCGCACGATCGAACTGACGGCGGACAGCTCCATCGAGGTGCTCGCGGATGCAGTTTCGATTACGGTTGGCTACCACAACTACGGACCGACGAACGATGCCGCGTATGCGGAAAACATGCGGATCGCTGACCGAATTCTGAAAGGCTGGATCGACGCGTTAGTGCCCGAGAATCAGATTTCCACGCATTCACTTTCGATCGAACGCGTGTCCGACAACGATCTTACGGAAACGGATGCCGCCGACCGGAAGCAGCGGCAATGGGAAGCGACGCAGGGGCGATCTTCGCGCTGGAATGAAGGTGCGACAGGTCAGAGGCGCCGTCAACCAAACTCCGTGCCTTTCATCTCCAACATTTCGTTTTCTCCACGCCTCTGTGGCTCCGTGGCTTCCTTTTTCCTTTGACGCAGCCGCCCCACTTTGCCATCATCCCTTGCGGAGAGACTCCGCATCTCGTTCCGCATATCTATTCTCGCTTCCGGCAGCACGGGTAACGCGACGTTGCTCGAAACGGAGCGCACGACCCTCCTCATTGACGCTGGTTTGGGCCGCAAGGAAATCCTGCGAAGATTCGAAGTGCTGGGCCGCCCGCAGCCGGAGCGCGTGGACGCCATCCTGATCACGCACGAGCATTCCGACCATTCCACCGCCGTCGCGCAACTTGCGCGCATGTGGGACTGCCCCGCGTACCTGACCGAGCCGACGCACCGCGAGATCGTGAAGATGTACGCGGACGATCCTGAAAAACCGGGAAAGAAAGCCACCATCGAGCGCGTCGAGCACATCCGTCCAGGCGAGCGCTTCCAAATCGGCGATATCGAAATCAATCCCTTCGCGATTCCGCATGACGCTGCCGATCCTGTCGGTTACGCTTTCCGCATGAACGGCACAAAGGTCGCCATCGTCACGGACCTCGGCTACCTGCCGGAACTCGTGAAGCAACACCTGCGCGAAGCTGATTTCCTGATCCTGGAATCGAACCACGATCTCGAAATGCTCAAGGTCGGGCCGTACCCGTGGCATATCAAGCAGCGCGTGATGAGCCGCACCGGACATCTTTCGAACGCGATCGTCAGTGAATTTCTGGCCGATGCGGAAGTTTTTGACGGCCGCGCGCGGCACGTCGTCCTCGCGCACCTATCCGAACAGAACAACAATCCCGAAGTCGCGCGCATCTCTGCGGAAGAAGCGCTGAACCGCCGTCCCGCCGAATTCGCCTTCCGCGGCACGCTCCACATCGCCAGCCAGCACGTCCCACTCGGCCCGTTTGAGTTGTAACGATTCCTGTAGCTCATTCGTTTGGAAGCAACACGCTTCTGACTGAGATGTCGAAGGGCGACGTGGAGAACCTCGCGGTGCGAAATCCATTGCGCGTCAACCGCAACAAGAACCCACAGGCGCTGCCGCCTCAAATCATTTGACGACGTGCTGGCATTGATCGTGCCGCACCGCGCAAAACGCAATTCCATGCCTCGCCGCCTCCCATTTTCACCACCATTTGCTCGACCCACGGTGCTACGCAAATCTTGACTCAAGTCATTGAAAACAAAGGACAGCGGTACCTGCCAAGTGTCACACATTTCGAGCGGGGCAAATCGCTTCTCGGGTATCATGGAGCAGGGATGTTCCCCTCCAAAAGATCGAAATCAGGGAGCCGAAATTGATCGCACGGTATACGCGTTCGGAGATGGGCCGCGTCTGGAGCGAGGAAAATAAATTCCAGAAGTGGCTGGACGTCGAGCTGGCGGCGACGGAAACGCTCGCCGACGCTGGAATCGTCCCGAAACCAGCCGCTCGGAAACTGCGCGAGCGGGCGCGCGTGGATGTGGCGCGCATCAACGAGGTCGAGGCCAAAGTCCGACACGACGTGATTGCATTCACCATCGTCGTGCAGGAATCCGTGGGCGATCCCGATGTCGCGCGCTGGCTGCATTACGGGCTCACTTCAAACGACGTGGTTGATACGGCGCAGGCTCTGCTGGTCCGCGAAGCCTCCCGGCTGATCGGAAAAGCGATTACGCGGTTTGGCGAGACGCTCGAAAGGCGCGCGTGGGAGTTCAAGGACACGCCCGAAATCGGCCGCTCGCACGGCATCCACGCCGAGCCGATCACCTTCGGCCTGAAGGTCGCGAACTGGTATGCGGAAAACCGTCGCGATGCCGCGCGGTTTGAGGTTGCGGCGCGCGAGATGGCCGTGGGGAAAATCTCGGGTGCCGTAGGCACCTGCACGCATCTCGGCCCGGATATCGAGCATAAAATCTGTGCGCGCTTGGGTCTGGTTACCGCGCCGATCACTTCGCAGGTAATCGAACGCGACCGCCACGCGCAATATCTTTCGGCTCTTGCCATCCTCGCGGCATCGCTGGAGCGCGTGGCGACGGAGATTCGGCACTTGCAGCGCACCGAGGTCCGCGAAGTCGAGGAGCCTTTCGGCGGCGAGCAGCGCGGCAGCTCGGCCATGCCGCACAAGCGTAATCCAGTTTCGAGCGAGCAGGTTTGTGGCCTCGCGCGCGTGGTGCGGGCCAACTCTCTTGCCTCCTATGAAAATATCGCACTCTGGCACGAACGCGATATCTCGCACAGCTCCGTCGAGCGCGTGATCCTGCCTGATTCGACGATCCTGGTGGACTACATGCTGCACCGCATGAACGAAATCGTCGCGAATATGAAGGTATTTCCGGAGCGCATGCGCCGCAACATTGACGCCACCCAGGGCCTGGTTTTTTCCGGACAGCTTCTGCAGGACCTGGTGGAGCACGGCGCGCCCCGCGAAGACGCCTACAAGTGGGTGCAGGGTCACGCGATGGCCGCGTGGGAGTCGGAAACGAGTTTCACCGACCGCATCGCTAAAGACGCGCATGTCAAGAAGTTCCTCAACAAAAAAGCCCTCGCGCATACGTTCGACTTGCGGCGCCAATTGCAGGCCGTGGATGCGATTTTTCACCGCGTCTTTAAACACAAACCGCCCGCAGAGAGCGCACCCGCGCTCTCTGCGCGGCTCAGGCGTGCCATCAATCTCGAGAAGTAGTGGAACCCAGCGTTGTGTCCACGCGGAACTTCTTGTAATCAGAATAGCGGTCGACGAAGTCCTGCTTAAGCTTCACGAAGACGATGCGGCCGGCGAAGTGCACCTCCGCGTAGGACGGCAGCCAGACTTCCTCGTTGATTTTTTCCTGCTCGAAAACGAAATTCGAACCCTTCTGCAGCGAAGCGACCAGGCCTCCGCCGATTTTCACGCCTTCGGCGAAATGCGCTTCCAGGCGCACGATTTCACGCGCCTGTTCGTCCACCCAGATGACGCCGGAAAGTTTCTGGATAATGCTGTCGATGCGTTTTTTCGGCTTGTAGTCCGGATTGCCGTTTACGTCGAAGGCGATCACTTCGTGGCCGCGAAATGTCTCGCGGCGTGGGTTGGTGAAAAGCTCGGCGCGCAGGAAATCGGAAAGCTGCGCTTCGTCCTCTTCCTCTTGCTTCGCTTGTTTCTTGGGATCGCCCGCGAGCTCGGCCTGTTTCTTTTTCAGCTTGTCGTAGTGCTTGTTGAATTTGTCGTCTTCGTCTTTCTTTTCGTCGCTCGCGAGCGGCTTGCCGTCTTTGGCGAGCAAGTGCAGGATCTGTTCATCGCCGATATAAAACACGTCGTAATCCTTCACGGAGCGTGATCTCACCTTGGCGTCGGAATCCGTTTTGTCTTGTTCCTCCGACAGGTGACAGGTGTACAGCTTGCGAAGGTCTTCGAGGGCGCGCTGATTCTTGCCGATATCGCGAAGTAGAGTCGGAATGTCTGGCAGGGGACGCTCGTCGGCGCGCGATGGCGCCGGCGGTGGAGAAATTTCAGTTTGCCGCGAGGAACTTGCCACGTACGCGGAAGCTGCGAAGAGAAGCCCGAGGATCGCTGCGATAAGCCGCATCGAAGTTTAGGCCAAGAGAGCTCGCTCGGATCCGCGGCGGCGGACTCGGGATGACGATTCTGATCGCATCGTCACTGCACGCGCTGAATGTAGCGGCCTTCGGTGGTATCCACGCGCACTTTGTCGCCGGTGCCAACGAATGGCGGTACGTTGATGACCAGGCCCGTTTCAAGCTTCGCCGGCTTCATCACGGAGCTGGCGGTTGCTTTCTGGATACTGGGCTCGGTGTCCACAACCGTGAGGTCAACTGTGTCGGGAATCAGCACGCCGATGGGTTTCTCGTCGTAATACTCGATTTTCACCGGCATGTTGGGGATCAGATAGTCCTTCGTGTCTCCGACAATGTCGTTTTGCAGGGCGAGCTGCTCGTAGTTCTGCGTGTTCATGAAGTGGTGGCCTTCGCCGTCGCTATAGAGGTAGTCGAAATCGATTTCGTCCACCGTAACCTTGTCGAGAAATTCCTCGGCGCGGAACCGGTGGTCAATCATGGAACCGTTGCGCAGGTTACGCATCTTGGTCGCCATGGCGGCGCGCTTATTTCCCGGCGTGCGATGGTCCACGCTATAGACCGAATAGAGGTCGCCGTCGTGCTTGATGATCATTCCCGCGCGCAAGAGTGTTGCCTTCAGCATGAGTGCTCCTGAAATCTTGTTCGGGGTTTCCCTGCAGCGTATTCGGGTCCAGCCGAGTTTTCAATTATACCGGGGCAAATTGCATGGGGTCAAACGCCGATGCCTAGGGGGGCGATTCACTTTCTTGGCGCAAGCTTTCGGCGCTTCCGCGCCGGCGAGCGCGACGAAGGTTTGCGGGTCACAAACTTGTAGGCCATGCCGAGCAAGTCCCGCAGCACATCAGGACTGACGCGAGACAGGCGAACTAGAACGCAGGAGTAGCCGACGTAGTGTTCCGTCAGGTAGTAAACATCGGGGGCCTCGGCGAGCAGCTCCGCTCGCTCGTCGAAATCCACCTTGACGACAAGCGAGCCGGGTTCGGCCGAGCGATGGGTGGGGACACACGCCAGGAGCTTGCCGCGCGCCTTCAGCGCCAGGTTCCCGTACGCTGTGCTGTCCCCCACGCCCGACAATTCGAGTGCGATCCTCCGCACCGTGTCGAAGTTGATTTTGCTTTTGGGCATGATTCCCCTAGCGATGCCACTCGAACTCGTCATCTTCGTGGTGCTTGAGACGCGTGGTTTTCAGCGTGATGCGGAAATCGCGCGATCGCGCGCCTGCCAGTATGGCGCGGCGAGTTTCCGCGGGGAGCGATTCCGGGCCGACGACGCCCGCGGAATCGCGCGGAAAATGTTTGACGAAAATCGCAGCGAGGTGAGCAGTGGCGTAGGCAATCGGAGTGGAAACCAGGCCGCGCTGGCGAATCTGATAGAGCGTGGGAAAGCTGGCATCCCAGCGCAGCAGGAGCGGCTGGTCGCCCTTCACGCCGCGCACCAGAACGACGGCGGCAAAGCGCGCATTTTCAAGCACGCCCTGGCGAATCAGCTTGGCGACCCGGCGCGGCGTCAGAGTCTCCGGAAAACGCTTGCGCACGATTCCTGCCGAACGGTTCAGTTTCCCCTGCCGATACCATCGCCGCAAACGGTCGAAATCGTTGCCGCCGATTTTGGCGTCCATGTCGCGGACCTTGATTACGTAGGGCAGCATGCACACTTCATCCTGCGCGGCCAAATATACCGGTACTTCGCCGATGGGCGGCGGAAAGCGGAACTTTTCGCGCTCGTCGAACCGCTTGGCCAGCGAGAATCGTCCATGGCGATAGACTCGCGGGCGCGAAATTGCCGCGTCATATGCGACGTCGGCCGACCAGGTGGAGACCGGGTCCTGGCTCTCCGTGCTCTCGAACAGGCGAATGTGCACGGCCTCGACCGTATCGAGCAGTTCCGAGCCGCGCTGAGCGAGCAGGTTGGTAAGTCCCGGCGCGGCGCCGGTGCAGATCAGTGCCGCGCGATGCTTGGCCACAAATTGCTTGTGAAAGCGAAATTGCTCGGGTCGGAACGGATGCCGCGTCAGGTGCGAGTTCAGGTCGAGGTAATGTGCGCGCAGCCGCAGCGCGGCGCGCAGGATAATCTTATTGAACACGGCGGGCGACGCGTTGACAACCAAGTTCGCGCCGCGGCCCGCGCGAACGATGGACCAGAGATTCCGGGCGTTCGCTTCGACCACTTTGATCGTGCTCTTCTTGCCCAGAAACCGCCGCGCGCGTTCCGGGTCGCGATCGCCGCACCAGACGGTATGTCCCTGGCGCTCGAGCAGATGTGCCAGCAAGGAGCCCGTGCCGCCCGCCCCGAGAACGAAGATCCGCATCGGCTCGCAACTTTAGCATATCCTCCCCGCCGCACAACGCGACTGGCACGGGCGAGCACTCGAAGAGCACTGGCGTGCTGACCCTCGGTTTGATTGACAACGCGCAAAGTGGGCGGGTATGATTTCTGCGGTAACAGCGTCGAGCGTGGGCGCTTTATCCCCTTCTTTGCTCTAGCCCCCAGTAGGGTGGAGTAGCCAAGGCATCGCTTTTGGCAAACAGGGCACGAATCCGTACGGAGGCCGCTCTTCATGTCACCCGAACTCGACAACAACCCACAACCGTCTGCTATTGAAACGACCCCGGCTCAACCCGAGTCGGTGAATTCGACTCCGGAAATCCCCGCGGGAATCTCCCCGCAGCAAGGCGCGACCGGCGCAGCAACTGCCGTCGCCCGAGCGCAGATGGCGCCCAGCCCTTCGACTGATCCAGTGTCTGAGACGGTCCCGGCAGCCACCGAGGCAAACTCCAGCGGCGCCGAGACCGCCACGGCAGTTGAGAATCATGACACGGCAGTCGCAACCTCCGAAGCCGCTCCGGCGGCTGAATCTCCCACCGCTGAAGAGCAAGCCGAGGCCGAAACGACCGAAACGATGGACCAGCTGTTGGATCAGTTTTCGACTCCGCCAACGGCGAGCGAAGGTGAGATTTTCGAAGGACGCGTCCTGGCGGTGACGGAGGCCGGCGTGGTCGTGGATGTGGGCGGAAAGTTTGAAGGGCTGGTCCCCGCACAGGAATTCCTCGATTCCGGCGAACCCATCGAATTCGGCGCAGGCCAGACGATCGAAGTCGAGCGGCTGCACGAGCGGAAGGACGGTTACGTCCTGCTATCGTACGTGCGCGCGCACCGCCGCCGGGTCTGGGAGCGCATCGAGAAATCCTACCGCGAACACACCAACGTCACGGGCAAGATCAACGAACGAATCAAGGGCGGCCTGGTAGTGAATATCGGGGTGCGCGCGTTTTTGCCCGCTTCGCAAATCGAGTTGCGGCCGGTGCACGATCTGGAATCCTGGAAGGACCGCGAAATCGAAGTACGCGTCCTGAAACTGAACCGCAAGCGCGGCAATGTGGTAGTCAGCCGGCGCGCGATTCTGGAGGACGAACAGAAGGCCATGCGCGACGCGCTGGCGGAAACCCTTTCCGAAGGTGCCGTGGTGACGGGCCGCGTAAAGAACGTGACGGACTACGGAATTTTCGTGGACCTTGGCGGCATGGACGGCCTTCTTCACGTCAGCGATCTCGCGTGGGGACGCGCGCCGCATCCGACCTCGATCGTGAAACCCGGCGAGGAAATTCAGGTCCAAATCCTGAAATTCGACAAGGAAAAACAGCGCATTTCGCTGGGCAGGAAGCAACTCCTACCCGATCCCTGGGCCACCGTGCCGGAAAGATTTCCCACGGGAACGCGCGTGCACGGAAAAGTCGTCGGCGTCACGGACTACGGCGTTTTTGTGCAGATCGAGCCGGGCGTCGAAGGCCTGGTGCACGTCAGTGAGATGAGCTGGTCGAAACATGTGAAGCACCCCTCGAAAATGGTCAAGACGGATAACGAAGTGGACGTGGTGGTGCTCGACGTGAAAACGGACCAGCGGCGAATTTCGCTCGGCATGAAGCAATTGCTCCCCGATCCCTGGGAAGCGGCCGCGCAGAAATATCCCGTTGGCGCGATTGTCAACGGCCGCATCCGCAACCTGGCGGAGTTCGGCGCGTTTGTGGAACTCGAAGAAGGCATGGAAGGGTTGATCCACATCAGCGACGTTAGCTGGACCGAGCGCATCAAGCATCCCAGCGAGAAATTCAAGAAGGGTGAAGCGGTCGAGGCGAAAGTGCTGAAAGTGGATTCGCAGAACCGCCGGCTTTCGCTGGGCATCAAGCAGATGAACGACATCTGGGCGAACTGGTTCAAGGACCACAAGCTCGGCGATGTCCTCAAGGGAAAAGTCGCGCGCACCACGGATTTTGGCGCGTTCGTGGAGCTCGCTGAAGGCATCGAGGGCCTGTGCCACGTCTCGGAAATCGAGGAGCGGCGGCCCAAGGGCGACCGCGAAAAGTCGAAAGCTCCGCGAGACGCGCGCGTGACTGCCGTATTGACGGCGGGCCAGGAGTACGATTTCAAAATACTGCGGCTCGAGCCGGAGCAACGCAAAATCAGCCTGAGCTTTCGAGCAGCGCAGAAGCAGGTCGAACGCGAAGAGATCAAGTCGTTCCGCACTGCGAAATCGTCGCCGACGGCCACGATCGGCGATGCGGTCCGCGCAAAGCTGCAGTCGTCGTAGGACTGCCTACGCAAGCGAAATAAGGCGTTTACCTTGCGGCGGCTTACATGATGTGCCAAGATCGTTAGACGCGAAGCCCCGGCGCGCAGTCGGCCCACGATAATCAGTAGTCGCGAGAGGAGGCTCTCATCCGATGGCAGAAGCTGCGGGAGAGCAGGAAAACAAAGAACATACGATGACCAAGGCCGATCTCGTCGGAGAGGTCGAGCGGGCCACCGAGTTGTCGCGCAAGGAATCCGAGGCGGTCGTGGAGACCATCTTCGAGAGCATCATCGCGGCGCTCCAGTCTGACGACAAGATCGAGATTCGCGGCTTTGGCAGTTTCCGCACGCGGCAGCGACGCGGTCGCACCGGGCGAAATCCGAAGACCGGGGCGAAAGTGGAAGTCCCGCCGAAGAAGATCCCCTTTTTCAAGCCCAGCAAGGAACTGAAGGACTACGTCAACAATCCGCATGCGGCCGGGTCCGGCGCGCAGGACTAAGCGGGATGGATTATTTGTGGACGCCGTGGCGATATCGCTACATCGCCGACGCGTCGAAGGACGACCGCTGCATTTTCTGCGACGCCCTCGCTGCCAATGACGACCCGAAAACCCTGATTGTTCTGCGCGGCGCGAAGAATTTCGTCATCTTGAATCGCTATCCCTATACCAGCGGCCATGTGATGGTCGTTCCCTACGAGCACATAGCCGATTTCGCGGCAACCGATCCCGATACGCTCGCGGAGATGATGCGGCTCTCGCAGCGCGTACAGACGGCTCTTGCCAACACCTATCGCCCCGAAGGCTACAACCTCGGCATGAACCTCGGCCGCGCGGCCGGTGCGGGGGTGACGGGCCATTTGCACCTGCATGTGCTTCCACGCTGGGGCGGCGACGCCAATTTCATGACCGTCACTGGCGAAACGCGCGTCGAGCCGGAAGAACTCTCGACGACGTTTGAACGACTGCGCAAAGCCCTCGCGGCTTGATGCCTCACAGCACCGCAGGCATAATGAAGTGCTTTTGGCGGAGCCTCCCATCGCGCGCAAGTCATCCAAGGCGAAATCTCCTGGGCCGCACGCCGCGCCGGAGTCTTCGCTCATCATTCCGTATCGCCGGTATACACGTCGGTCGCAGCCAGTATTTCTGTTTCCACCGTATCGCTTGACGCTTTCGCGGGCGCCCCGCAGGCCGCTGATCGTTCTTCCGCACACGCTTTCAGAAATCACCGGGCCTGTTTTCGGGCACAACGATGTCCGCGAAACGGACAACGACCTGACGCGGCAGCACGCGGGCGAGCCGCTGGGGGAACGAATCAGCGTCGGCGGGCGCGTGCTGGACGACAACGGACGTCCGGTGCCGAACGCGCTAATCGAACTCTGGCAGTGCAATGCCGCCGGGCGGTATCGCCATCGGATCGACCAGCATCAGGCGCCGATCGATCCAAATTTTTCCGGCGCCGGGCGCACGATGACGGACGCTCAGGGAAACTATCGCTTCATCACCATCAAACCGGGGCCGTATCCGTGGGAGAACCATCCGAACGCCTGGCGCCCGGCGCACATTCATTTTTCGCTGTACGGGACCGCGTTTGCGACGCGACTCGTCACGCAGATGTATTTCCCGGGCGATCCGCTATTTCCATTCGATCCGATTTTCAATTCCGTGCGGGACGAACGCGCGCGGCAACGAATGATCGCCCGGTTTGAAATGAATCGCACCCAGCCGGGCTGGTCGCTCGGGTTCAAATTCGACATTGTGGTGCGCGGAAGGGAGAGCACGCCGTTTGAGCGCAAGCCGTAAAACCGGGCGCGTGCTCGAGCCGACCCCATGGTGCACGGTCGGACCGTATTTTTCCGTTACGGTGACCGATGCGAATTGTGCGCGAGCGATCGCACCACCTGACGCAAAAGGTGAACGCGTGAAACTCCTGTGTTCGGTGTTTGACCGCGACGGCAAGTGTGTCCCGGACACGCTGATAGAAATCTGGCAGGCGAACGCGGACGGAAAATACAATCATCCCGACGACCGACAGGCGAAATCAATCGATTCGGCGTTTCGCGGATTCGGGCGTCAAGTGACCGGCTTGGAGGGGACGTGCGAGTTCGAAACGATCAAGCCGGGGCGCGTGCCCGGGCGTGGAAAAACGCTGCAAGCGCCGCATCTGGAGGTGGGCGTCTTCACCCGCGGTGTCCTGAAGCATCTCGCCACGCGAATTTATTTTTCAGGCGACACCGCGAACCGTGAATGTCCCGTGCTCGCGCTGGTTCCGAAGGCGCGCCGCGCGACTCTGATGGCGCAGCCCGTCGCCGGCCAGCCCGGCACGTGGCGACATGAAATTCATTTGAGCGGACCGAAAGAAACTGTTTTCTTCGACGTATAGTTTACGCAGCTCAGGTCGGTTCGACGTGGTATGTCGGAACGATCAGTTGCGATCACAAGTCCTGACCAAAAACAATCTTGCCGCCGTTTGGATCGCGAATTGAGAAATCGCGTATGTTGTAGGGCTCATCCGCGAGCCCGACAATCACGTTGGCTCTACGATCTCCCGATAGTAGGTGCCGGCTCAACCGGTCGGTGCAACACCCTTCTAATCTGTTGATCCGATAGTATTTTTCAAAAGGACCTGATCTTTTGTGCTGTACTCGATTTAACCTAAACAGGGCAGTGTTTTGTTGAATCAACGCTCGCGAACGAGTTTAGCCATTGAAATACCTGCATATAGGACTCCGGGTGAGTGTTGCGTCGACCCATTGAGACCACCGGTATCCACATCCCGGACCCACTGGAAAAGGTGTATGCCCGTGGGGCTCTGGTTTCCCTGCTGGAAGTGAACTGCCGAATGGTCGCGCCAGACGACTGAATAGGTTTCATCACCCTCGTCCCGCTGGAACCCAGAATGGCGCGGTAGTAGGCGGCTGTCGCCTTCACATCGGGAACATCAAGAGCCGGGGCGCCTTGAATAAACTGCTTCGGATTCGAGCGTGGTGGATTGGGCATGGATCTGTGTCATCCGTAATTCGGCGGGTTCACCGACTGGTCCATTCCCATCGTTTTCTGGCCGCCCTCCTGGACGTTCACGCTAACGAGGGAGGCTTCTCTAGAAGCGAAGGCGCACTTCAGTGCAGGCTCGAGATCTTCGGCGCGGTCGACCGCGCGTGCGGTCATGCCGTAACCCTGCGCGATTTTAACGGCGTCGATTCCGGGGATATCGATTCCCGGCACATTCTTACCGACCTTCGTAAAATCACGAAAGCCCTTCAGCGCCGAATAGTTCCCATTGCAGATCACGAGGAAGATCACCGGCGCTTTCGACTGCACCGCCGACCACAGTGCCTGGATGGAATATTGCATCGAGCCATCGCCCACCGCGCAGACCACCCGCCGATTCGGGTGCGCGAGTTGCAACCCCACAGCGGCTGGCATGGCAAATCCCAGAATTCCGCTCCGCACCGAATAAAACGAACCGGGCTCGTCCAGCTCGACATAGCGGTCGAGGTCGCCCTTCGAAGAGGGGCACTCCTCGGAAATAATCGCGTCGCGCGGGAGGAGTTTGTTCAGGACGCTGAATACATAGCCGCACGTCATCGGGTGCTCGGCCTTCGGCTCGGGCGCCTTGGTTCGCGCCGGAACGCTGCGCTCGACTGGCTTCACACAGCTGCGAATGTATTGCGCGGCCGCGGCGATGTTGCCGACGACGCTCGTTCCCGCAAGCGCGGTGGCAGCATCCTGCGTTGAATTTGTGATTTGAAACAGTTTTGTTCCGGGAACGATGACATTCCCCGGCACGTAGGCGTAATAAAGAAAAACCGGCGCGCCCAGGACCACAACTGTATCGTAGGCGGCCAGTTGGTCGGCCAGCGGCTTTTGCGCGGGCAACACCCCGCCGCGAAACAGCCGATGGCTTCGCGGGAACGCCCAGCGCGAAGCGATCGGCTCGGCGTACACATCCGCGTTCAGGCGTTCGGCGAGCGCGACCACTTCGCGCCCTGCGCGATCCTCTTCGATCTGCGACCCGGTGATCAACGCCAGTTTGCGGCTGGAATCAATCGCGCGGACCACTTCATCCAGCGCCGCAGGATCGGCCCACACCGACTGGCTGAATTTGCGCGCGACCACCGGCTCGCATGGTCTGTTCCAATCGTCCATCGGCACGGAAATAAACACGGGCCCGCGGGGAGGCTGCATCGCCAAGCGGTAGCCTCGCGCGATTGCCGCCGGAACATCTTCCGGGCGCAGCGGCTCGCACGCCCATTTCACATAGGGCTTCACCACTTCCACGGCGCGGCTCACCAAAAACGGCTCGGCCATGATTTGCCGTCGGTCCTGCTGTCCGGTGGTGACGACGAGCGGGGCGTGGCAATAGTGCGCGTCAATCAACGCGGAAAGGCCGTTTCCGGCGCTGGCGATCGAATGCAAATTGACGAACGCCGCTTCTAGGCGAGCCAGCGCGTAGCCCAGCGCCATGCCCGCCGCGGTTCTTTCGTGCAGGCCGAGGACGTACTGGAAATCGGGAGGCATATCCTTCAGGAATGGCAACTCGCTCGAGCCGGGATTGCCGAAAATCTTCGTCATCCCCAAATCGCGCAGGACTTCGTACGTTACCTCTCGCACCGTGCTCACGTTTTCAAGCCTCCGACCTGCCGATTCTATTTTGGAATTCGCCGTAACTTCCGCCCGCAGCCAACCGTTATAACCAATTGCCGCGGCACTTGGATACATCGTATCCTGTCTCGCCCTTTGTACCGGGGCGGCGCATTCCGGCCACTGGAAAGGCATCGATGGGCGAAATGATCGTAGTCCAGGACCTCGTGAAGAACTATGGAGAATTTTGCGCGGTGAACCACATTTCGTTCACCGTCCCGGAGGGAAAGATTTTCGGTTTTCTCGGCCCCAACGGAGCGGGCAAGACCACCACGATCAAGATGCTCACCACCGTGCTCGATCCGACCGGCGGTTCCATTCGCATCAACGGTCACGATCCCACGCGCGAGCAGAAGCAGGTGCGGCGCTCGTTTGGAATTGTGTTTCAGGATCCCAGCCTCGACGACGAATTGACCGCCCAGGAAAACATGGACCTGCACGGAGTTCTTTACGGCGTGCCCCGCGTCGAGCGACACAAGCGGATCGACGCGTTGGTTGATTTGGTCGGGCTGGGCGAGCGTAAAAAAGATCTGGTGAAACAATATTCCGGCGGGATGAAGCGGCGGCTGGAAGTTGCGCGCGCCCTGCTGCACAAGCCGCGCATTCTGTTTCTCGACGAGCCGACGATCGGCCTTGACCCTCAGACCCGCAACCACATTTGGGGCTACATCCAGCAGTTGAGCAAGGAAGAGGGCGTGACCGTTTTTTTCACCACGCATTACATGGACGAAGCCGACCGCGTGGCGAACGACGTGGCCGTGATTGACCACGGCAAGATCGTGGCGCAAAGCTCTCCCGGCGAGCTGAAAGAGCGAACCAAGTGCGCGACGCTGGAAGACGCGTTTATCGCACTCACGGGACATGCGATTCGCGAAGAGGAAGCGAACGCGACCGATCGCATGCGCATGATGGGACGGGCGTGGAGAGGCGGAGGACGGCGATGAAAGCGATTTACATTCTTTGCGTGCGGCAACTGAAGCGCTACGTCCGTTCGCCCGCGCGGATCATCGGTTCGCTCGGGCAGCCGATTCTGTTTCTCGTCGCGCTGGGATTTGGGTTCCGTTCGATGTTCGCGAAGGCGGGCGGAGGCAGCTACATCAATTTTCTTTCGCCGGGAATCATTTCGATGGCGATTCTTTTCAACGCTGTGTTTTCTGGAATTGAAATCATTTGGGACCGGCAATTCGGGTTCTTGAAGGAAACGCTGGTCGCGCCGGTTTCACGGATCGAGATTGTGTTCGGCAGAATGCTCGGCGGCGCGTTGGTGGCGATGGCGCAGGGAATCGTTGTTCTGGTGATCTGCGTGATTGCCGGCTTCCGGATTGAGAAAACGGCGGTGCTTCCGCTGGCAATCGTGTTCATGTTCTTGATCGCGCTGCTGTTCGCGGGGATCGGGACGGTGTTCGGCTCGGTCCTGCAGGACATGCAGGGATTCCCGCTGATCATCAATTTTCTGATCATGCCGATCTTCTTTTTCTCTGGCGCGATTTTTTCGGCAGATGGACTGCCGAAGGCGCTCCAGCTCGGTCTGCGGCTCAACCCGCTTAGCTACGGTGTGGATGGCCTGCGCGGTGCGTGTAGCAGTGTCTTCGCGTATGGCCTGGCGACCGATCTGATCGTAGTGACGATCCTGACCGCGTTTCTGCTCGGCATCGGAAGCTACTTCTTCTCGAGGATTCAGTTGTAGCGACCGCGGGCGCTGGCACAGCAGGCCCGCATGAGCATTTTGGCCAGGTCGGGTGACATCCACAGGCCGTTTTCGATCCTCTCGCTATCATCGAATCACGAACAGCCAGCATCCACTCGCTGCCAGCTCCGGCGACACATCGCGAAGCGATCTATTGAATCACGCTTTGGCCGATTGTATTCGTTGGGATCTGTGCGATCTGGAACCTGGTGCGGGACAGTCTCTGGACGAAAAGCGCATGCCGCGGTCGACCAATTGACCAGAAACTCAGGGAATCGTAGTACGTAGCCAGGTCGTGCGGGCGCACCTTGAGGTGAGATAGGAATACTGGATTTCAAGCGAGTCCTACAAAGGAACATAGGAGTTGAGTCTTTCGCCGGTCGCGCCCAACAGGTACGAAGGGGCGCGACCCAGATGAATGCCGAGTTGAAGGAGGATCTGTCGGACGATCCTGCCGGCGCCAAAGTCATCGTCCGGTACAATCCAAAGCAACCGCAGGAGTCCGTCCTGAATTGCAAGGGAAACATCACATCCGGAACGACGGGCGGGAGCGCCGCGCTGAAAAATGCGGCGCTACGCAACCTCGGGCTCGGCGATGACGACGGGAACCGTGTCGCGCGGCTTCGGCATCGTCGCAAACGCGATCGCAACGATTCCAATGGCCGCCATCACGCAATCCAGCTCGATCGCCCGGGTGTAGTTTCCATAGACATCGAAAATTCTTCCACCGACGTAACCTGCAGGCGAGGCGCACACGGAAATCAGCAGGGTCATCGTTCCATACAGCTTCGGAAACGCCGCGGGACCGAAGTAGTGCGCGGTGATGGTGCCGATGCAGCTGAACGTCCAGCCATAAGCCAGGCCATACAGGATCGAAGCAATATAAGCCAGCATCAGCGTATCCGCGCTCAAGATGATCGCCAGATATGAACCGACGAAATAAAGGCTGAGACCCATCGCGAAGGCCAAGCGGGAATTCATGAGGTCCATGAGCAACCCGCCGAACCAACGGCCACCGAGCGTACCCATGGTAAACAACCCCATGGCCCAGGCGGCGTCAGCGGAACCGATACCCGCACCGCGCAGGCGCAAAATCCAGTGCGCCACAAAGAGGAAAAACGGAAACGTGGCTGTGATTCCGGCGAGGGCGATCAGCCAATACGCGGACGTGCCATACGCCTCGAACGCGGTCCACGGATGCTTTGTCGCCAACGAGTCCGTGCGCGACGACACGTTTTGCGCCGCCTCGGAAATCCCATCCACCAATTGTCCGAGCGATTCAGGGCTTTCCTTCACAAACAGGAAGGCAATCAGCCCAGCCACGACCATGGCGGCGGCGACGATCTCCCACCCCACTCGCCAATGGCCGCCGGCTGTTCGTAGCATTTTGTCGAGAAACGGCGAAACCGCGAAACCGGAAAAGCCCGAAGCCGAAAGCGCGATCCCGATCGCGCGCCCGCGATAACGACGGAACCAGCGCGTAACCGAGGTTGCCGCGGGAACCAACGTCGCAAAGCTGATCCCCGTGCCGTTGATCACGCCGAAGATCAACAGATAATGCCAAGGACGGGAGGCGAAAAAAGCCATGAGCAGAGCGCCGACACAAATGATTGAAGAGCCGGTGATAAACGTCGCCCGAATACCGAATTTGACGATCGACATCGCCACCAACACCGCGGCAAGACCCACGAATATGTTGAGGAACGTAAAGCCGAGGCCGAGCGTGCTGCGAGTCATCGCGACTTCGTGAATCATGTAGCCGTTAATGACGCTGCCACCGTAATAGGGAAACCCCATGTTGATGAAATCGAGGGAAAACAAAACCGCAACCATCTTCCAGCCGTAGAATTTTGGTTTGTCGGGCACTCGGGTCTCCTCTGCGATCTTCCGGCTCATGCGGCCTTGGCGACCGCGCTACCTTCCGTACGGTGACGCGGCATGGCGGCGAACAGGATGGCGACGATGCCAACCACGGTGACGGCGATATTCAGTTGCCAGGCGCGCGCATAGCCGCCGTACATATCGAAAATTTTGCCGCCGACCCAGCCCGCAGGCGACGCGCCGCCCGAAGTCAACAGCAGCAGCGTACCGGCGAGTTTCGGAAACGCTGAGGGGCCGTAGAAGTGCGCGATACAAGTGGTCATGCAGGTGAACGTCCAGCCGATCGCCAGGCCGTAGAGCACGGCGGCCGCGTTGGCAATGAGCAGCCCGCCGGGGCCCACGCGCATCGCGGCGAGTGAACCAACGAGGTAGCAGCAAAGACCGATCACGAAGGCGTAGCGCGCCGTCATTGTGTCCATCAGCCAGCCGCCGATCAGACGGCCGGCGATGCATGAGACGGTGAACAGGCCCATCGAAAACGCAGCGTCCCCCGATGGGATTCCGGCGCCCTGCAGATGCAGCAGCCAGTGCGCGGTAAAAAGGAAAAATGGAAATTGCGCAGCCAGTCCTCCGATTACGACCAGCCAGTAGCTGCTCGTGCGGTAGGCTTCGGCGGGCGTCCATTCGTATTTTGTAGTCAGAGCGCTGGGAGCATGTTGTCGCGGTATCCCGGTGGTAACTTTCGCGCCGCCGTCGGGAAGCTGGCCAAGGTCTTCGGGGTGCTCTTTGACGAAAAGCGATGCAATAATTCCGGCGAGAACGGCCCCGCCCGCGACAATCTCCCACCCGAGGTGCCAATTGCCGCCATTCGCGCGCAGAACCTTATCGAACAGCGGCGCCATCACAAATCCGCAAACGCCGGAGCCGCTCAGCACGAGACCTACTGCCCGGCCGCGATAGCGTTCAAACCAGCGTGCCGCTGCGGTGGTGCCGGGAATTATGTCGCCAAAGCAGACGCCCACTCCGTTGATGACGCCGAAGCCAAGCAGGAACTCCCATGGTTTTGTGGTGGCGAACGCCAGGAACAGCGAGCCGATGCAAACCAGGGCTGAACCGATCAGGTAAGTCGCGCGAATACCGCGACGCACGATTGAAATTGCCACCAACGTTGAAGGAAGGCCGACAAAGAGGTTGAGCAAAGTGAATCCGAGGCCGTATGTGCCTCGGCTCATCGCGATGTGCTGCAACATATAAGGATTGATGACAGCGCCGATGTAGAATGGAAATCCTAGGTTTAGGAAATCCATCGCGGAAAGCGCGCCGACCAGCTTCCAGCCGTAGAACGAACGTTCATTCGACATTCGGAACCTCCGTGGGAGCGCTCTGCGTAGGCGCGTTGCCGCGCCGGCTCTGCCGTTCCCGCCACCCAAATCGGCGGGAAATGATGGTGAACGTGCGGACATTCTAGTTTGATCTCCGGACATTGCAAGTTGAATGTAGAATAGGCGCCGATTCCAGCGGAGAGGTAAGTTTGAGCTTGCGCACGCAAATCGGAATCGTCGGCGCCGGACCAGCGGGACTGGTGCTCTCGCATCTTCTCCACCTGCAGGGAATCGACTCGGTGGTAATCGAAACGCGCAGCCGGCAGTACGTCGAGGAACGCGTCCGCGCTGGCGTCCTCGAGCAGGGCACCGCCGACCTGCTCGCCGAAACCGGAGTAGGCGCCCGTCTAAAACGCGAAGGCCTGATCCACCACGGCATCGAACTTCGCTTCGGCGGGCATGGCCATCGCATTGATTTCCAGGACCTCGCGGGCGGCCGCGGAGTAATCATTTATCCGCAAAATAAAGTCGTCGCCGATCTTTTCGACGCGCGCCAGGCAGCGGGCGGCCAAGTCTTCGTTGAGGCGGAAGACGTGAGCGTCCACGACTTCGATAACACAAGCGCCGCCGCAAAACCGAAAATCCGTTTCCGCGCGGGCGGCGAGTCCCATGAACTCACCTGCGATTTCGTCGCCGGGTGCGACGGCTTTCACGGGGTCTGCCGACCGTCAATTCCCTCAGGCGCGCTGACGATCTACGACCGTATCTATCCATTCGGCTGGCTGGGAATTCTCGCGGAGGCGCCACCTTCTTCCGACGAGCTCATTTACGCCTACCACGAGCGTGGCTTTGCACTGCTGAGCATGCGGTCGCCCGAAATCAGCCGACTCTATGTCCAGTGCGCTCCCGATGAAGACATCGAGAAGTGGCCGGACGAGCGCATCTGGCAGGAACTCCACATTCGTCTGGGCACGGCAGACGGAAAATGGAAGCTCACCGAGGGACCGATCCTGCAAAAGGGCGTCACCGGGATGCGCAGTTTCGTTGTCGAACCGATGCAGTACGGAAAGCTTTTTCTTGCCGGAGATGCGGCGCACATCGTCCCGCCGACCGGCGCGAAGGGCCTGAATCTCGCCGTCAGCGATGTTCGCGTGCTGGCTCGCGCGCTGGCGGAGTTCTACAAGTTGGGGAAGCGAAGCCTGCTGGAGGACTATTCGAAGATTTGCCTGCGACGCGTTTGGAAGGTGCAGCGGTTTTCCTGGTGGATGACCTCGATGCTCCACCTGTTCGACACGGACAACGCGTTCGATCAGCGGCGCCAACTGGCCGAGTTGGATTACGTCACCAGTTCGCGCGCCGCTTCGCAATCGCTCGCCGAAAACTACGTCGGCCTGCCGATGGAATAAGCGTAGGCGACGATTCGCTTACTGCGTTACGGTCTTCGCCGCGTCGCCCACTTTGAATCCTGCGCCGGAAACCGGAGCGCACACTGCGGAAACATCGTCGATGTCGGTCACTTTAACTACGCCGACTGGCGTCGTCATCTGGCGAAGCACTTGGCCTGTTGCCGGATCCTTGATCGTCCTGGTGATGCGCTCAATCGAGAGCTGGTCCCCGATCTTCAAGCCTGACTTCGATCCGACGTTCAAAACAATCTGCCCGCCATCGACCGCCGCGACTAGACCTGACACAATAATCGTCCGCGCCGAAAGTTTGACGTTGTCGGCAATCAGGCCGGCGCTCATCTGCTCAACCGACGCCTTCACGGCCTCGCCGAGAATCGTCTCCTGAAAATCGCTGGATCCGAAGTCCACGTTTCCGGCGCCGAACCCGCGCCAGTTCCCACCGCCGCCGGTCAGCGACGTGCTCGACCGCGAAGACTCGCCATGGCCTTCGGCGACGCCCAGAATTTCGGCTGTGTCAATGTCCACGATGCGAGCGTCAATGTTCACAATGGCCTTGGTGTTTGAGTGCTTGACGCCGCCGAGGCCGAATCCACCGAACGGGCCGCCGCCGGCGCCGCCAACGTTCGTATTCTTCGTGTCGTTTCCGAATTGCGTGATGCTCCCGACAATCATCGCATCCACGCCCAATATTTTCCCGATCTTCGCAGCCGAATTCGGATTGGCGCGGTCGCTATTCGAGAAATTCTGCTCGGACATGATCTTGTCCAGCGCGTTGCGCTCGATCACCGAATACGTGCCATCCTGCACCAGGTACTTCACTAGCAGGTTCGTGACGCCTTTGCCGATGTCCACGTTCGCTCCCAACTGGGCCACAATCGCGGTCGGTATCGCGGTGAAGTCGAAATCAAACACGGCCACGCGCTTCTTGCGCAGCGTTGACGGCGCCGGAGTCGCGCCGGGCGCAGCCGTCGCCGTGGTCGGCGCTCCGGGCGCCGCGTTTCCACCTGCGTTGGACTGCGCATCGGCTCTCACGCCAAAAAATGCCGCCAGAATCAGTGTGATCCACAAAATCTTTCTCATCTAGATTTCTCCCCTTCGACAAGCTGTCGCAAGGATACTAAAAGAACGCTTCGGTAGCCCGGAATCTTACTGGTCCGTCGTTCTACGTGTCAACATTCCTGTCGTCTAGTGTTAATTCGTTTCCCCGGACCGCAACAGGCTCCGTCGTTCGGATTGACATTTCGATGGCGCGCGGATTATGCTCGCGGCCCAATCGCATCGTTTCCAGAGAATTGTCCTAATTGGAGGGCTCGAACTGGCTTCGATACGTAGCCCTCACGTGCGCGCGGACGTCTGTTTTTTCCGGATCGAGGCCGATTGTGCATGATTGGCCGCGATTGGATTCCGTGCCGTCGAATCGCTCTGCCGCTTCGAAACGGATCCCGGCCCGTGACGGAATCTTTAACCATTAGACGAGTTCGGTAATCAGGAGACTATGATGAATTCGAAGAGGACAACGCGAGACACGCTGCAAATAACGTTGTTTGCGATTCTGATTGTGGTCTTGGCCCCCGGCATCGCTACGGCGCAGAAAAAGAACAACGAAGGCGGTGGGAGTGCTCCGGCTCCCCGTGCGGCGGCACCCCCACCTTCGCGTCCGTCCTCTCCGCCAGCGGGCAATACCAATCACGGTCCCACCACCACGGGTGGAAACACAGCGGGAGGCACGGGACACTCGAATACCGGCAGCGGGTCTTCTAATCCGTACGGGTCGTATGGCAGCAGAGGCGGCACCGGCACAACCACGGGCGGAACGACTGGCGGCTCAACTGGCGGTAACCACTCTTCCAATCCTTACGGGACTTACGGAAACAAGCCAGCCACAAATTCTACCGCGGGCGGCGCGAGTGGTAGCGGGAAGCCCGCCAATGGCTCGACGAACAATGTGTATGGCGCGAACGGTAATCGGGGCGGCACCAACTCTAACGTCGGCGGCGTCAACGGTAGCCGGGGAGGCACCTCGAACGCCGCTACCACGCACGGCGGGACCACGGGCGGTCTAAATGGCGGCAGCCGCGGCGGCACCACCGCCTCGACAGGGGGCCGCCCAGGGACCACGAACGCCGCGACCACGCATGGTGGAACTGGCGCGGTGGGTGCCAACCACGGCAGTAGTCTCGGCGCGAATGGCGGACACGGCGGCACCGTGAACACATCTGCCAGCCATGGTTTCAGCGCGCCTCCCGGCGGGCATTCCGCGGTCAACGCCCACGGCGCCACCACGAATTTCAACAGGTCCGGCCACATGACCAGCCTCACGACCCACAATGGCGCTTCGGCACGATTTGACTCCCGCGGTCACATCAACACGGTCCACTCAGGCGGCATGACGATCAATCACGGCGGACGGGGCGGGCGCACGATCGTCACCGAGCGTGCGGACCACTCTCGCCTGGTGAGCGAGGGACGCGGACGCGGCTACTCCGAGCGCGGTTATTCGCGTGGCGGCCGCGATTTCAGAAGCCGAACTTACTATTCCCATGGCCGCTACTACGCGCGGGCCTACCGTGGCTACTACTATCACGGCTATCGCTACTATGGATATGTCCCGGGCTACTACTACAACCCGGGCTTCTATGGCTGGGCCTACAATCCCTGGAGCGCGCCCATCGCGTACGGTTGGGGCTGGGGCGGAACGCCGTGGTATGGCGCCTACGGATATTACTTCTCGCCGTATGCGACTTATCCGAGCGCTTCCTTCTGGCTCACCGACTACCTGCTCGCTCAAAACCTGCAAGCCAGCTATGAAGCTCAGCAGGAAGCAGCCAGCAATCAGGCGGCAGCCAATTACGGGAACGATAACGGCGATTCGGGCAGCGGGGGAGGACAGGCGCAACTTACGCCCGAGGTCAAGCAAGCTATCGCGGACGAGGTCGCGGCGCAAATTGCCGCGGAAAAAGCTCAGGCCGGAAATCAAGGGGCGGCTCCGAGCGGTGACCAGACTCCCGACGCGCTGGATCCCAACCATCGCACCTTCGTCGTGGCTACTACGCTCAGCGCGCAGACCGCCGACGGTACTGGATGCAGCCTGAGTCCCGGTGACGTCATCCGCCGGATCGACGACACGCCGGACCAAGATCAAAACGTGAGTGTGCGCGTCGTCAGCAGCCAGCGGGGAGACTGCGGTGCGGGTGCTCAGGTTCCCGTTGGCGTCAACGATCTGCAGGACATGCACAACCACTTGCGCGAGCAGGTGGACGATGGCCTCGCCCAACTCAACAAGAATCAAGGCCACGGCGGTTTGCCGTCCGGTCCCGCGGGCAATCCTCAAGCGAATCCCGATGGACAGGCACAGCCGGATACCAACGTGCAAAATGATTTGCAACAGCAGCAGCAGTCGGCTGATCAGACCGAACAAGACGTCCAGCAATCCGCAAACTCGCAGAACTGACGAAGTTTGCGGCGATCCCCAAGGACGGCCCGCGCCTGCGATCATCACGGGTAGCTCGGGGGCGCGGGAGTAAAGGTTTCCGGCTTTGCCTGTTAGCCAGCAGGAGACCGAGCCAACAGGTCCACGTCCCCAGGGATGTCCTTTGCCGGGTACAATCGGCTTAAGAGGACAACCACCCATGCCGCCACGTTACCGAGCTGAGAATGTTGGAAGTTTCCTGCGTCCGCCCGATCTTCTAAAATCCCGCCTCGCCTACGCCCAGGGCCAGATCAAGGTCGAGGAGCTGCGCACAGCCGAGGATCGCGCGATCCTCCAGATCTTCGATGGCCAGCGCAAGGCTGGCGTATCCGTTTTCACGGATGGCGAACTGCGCCGCGCCTCCTGGCTCACTGACATGGCGGACGCGGTCGAAGGTTTCGTTGCCGACAAAGTGATTCTGGATTGGAAAGGGCCCGGCGGCGGATTCGAGGCTAGCTCGGCCCAGGCCGTCGGCGCAAAGCTGAAAAAAAACCGCAAATTAACCGCGCACGAGCTTCCCTTTCTGAAGAAGTCCGCGCCGGGACCGTTCAAAATCACGCTGCCGGCGCCTTCGAATTTCATGGTCTCCAGCTACAAGCGGGGCGTCAGCAGCCGGTTCTATCCCACGCATGCCGCGCTGCTTCAGGATCTGATCGAAATCGTGCGCGACGAAATCAAATGGCTCGTCGCCGAAGGCGCCACCTATATCCAGCTCGATGCGCCTTTTTATTCTCACTATCTCGATCCGATCCAGCGCGGCAGGCTGGAACGCGATGGCCTGAGTCCGGACGAGGAGTTCAAGAAATCCGTTGTGGGCGACAATTCACTGCTGAAAGAGATTCCGCGCAGCAAGGTCGCCGTATCGGTCCACATCTGCCGCGGCAATAGCCGCAGCCGCTGGTACACCGAAGGCGGCTACGACGCCATCGCCGAAAAACTTTTTGGAATGCTCGACGTGGACAACTTCCTGCTGGAATACGACACCGACCGCGCCGGCGGCTTCGAGCCTTTGCGCTTCGTGCCGCGCGGAAAAAGAGTTGTCTTGGGACTCATCACCACGAAATTCCCCAAGCTTGAATCGCAGGACGACTTGCGGCGGCGCATTGACGAGGCCGCTCGTTACGTCCCGCTCGAAAATCTCGCGCTCAGCACCCAGTGCGGCTTCGCTGCCGTCGCCGCCGGCAATCTGCTCACCATGGACGAGCAGTGGCGCAAGCTCGAGCTCGTCGTCAACACCGCCCGCAAAGTCTGGGGTACCACGTAGGTAGGTGAGCGCTTTTAATTTCGCATTTGTAGGGGCACAGCATATTGTGCCCGGCACACGTGTTTGGCTCGGTGATTCCCAATCATCACGATTTTCGAATCGGTGCGGCGCGTGGTGGAGCGTCGTCAACTCGTCCCAAGCCGCCGACATCCACTCCGCCGCAAAGAAGTCACATCCGATAAGGATTGCCACCCCGACCGGGGCCGCAGTTCAGCCGACGAGCGATCGCTCTTGTAGCGCAGCGAGACACTATCCATAAGTATGGATGGGAGTATGTAATGCTGTAATCGTAGTCGGGGAACCCTCAATAATGGCATTGAGCATAAAGAACAGTGAGACGGAACGCTTGGCGCGGCAGGTGGCGAAGAAAGCCGGTGAATCTCTCACCGAAGCAATCGAGACCTCTCTGAAAGAACGGTTGCAACGACTCAGACAGCGGCACCGTGGGCGCGTCATGACAGAGAAGCTCGAAGACATTGTTCGACGCGTCGATAGTCTTCCAACTCTAGATACGCGGTCGGAAGACGATATCTTGGGATATGACGCTCATGGGGTGCCACGCTGATGGTTGCCGGTACGTCGGCGTTGCTGGCGATTTTCCTGGCCGAACCAGAGCGCAGGGAATTCTTGGAATTGATTACCCAGGCCGAAACACGGTTGATATCTGCCGCTAACGCGCTCGAAACAGGCATTGTGTTGGAGGCTCGACGGGGCGAGGCTGCGGGTCGGGAGTTTGACTTGTTCCTGCATCAAGCAAAATTCGACGTAGTCTCAGTTGATTCCGAACAGATGGAAATCGCGCGCTTAGCCTGGCGCAAATACGGGAAGGGTCGGCATCCCGCAGGGCTGAATTTCGGAGATTGCTTTGCCTATGCTCTGGCAAAGGCCATAGGTCAGCCGATCTTGTTCCAGGGTGACGACTTCAAGCAAACGGATCTGTTGCCGGTTTTGGCTTAGAGATATAACTCCAGGCCAAGTTCGGAAGGCGTCTTGACCGTTGCCAAATCGATTGAATCGTTCTACCTCAAATGCTAGCAAACGGTGGCTTGGAATAGCACAAGGTAAAGACGCACGTACAAGAGATTCTTGGCGGAGAGGGGGGGATTCGAACCCCCGACACCCTTTTGAGGTGTAACTGCTTAGCAGGCAGCCCTGTTCGGCCACTCCAGCACCTCTCCGCGGCGAATACGAGTGGATTGAAACGCGGCCCGCCCGGGTAGTATAGCGGAAACTGCTGGCTCTGAGATACAACCCCGACGGCCCAATCCGGTATCATCCATTGCATGACTTCGCGGCCCGCCCAGCCGATCGCGGCGCCTAGAACAGGACCTGTCTCAGAGCGCGTCGCGCCGGCCGCTACCGCGCCGTTTCCCGCCGCGCTCGCGGCCGCCGTCGAACGCTGCTGGAGCAAAGCCGCAGCGCCCTCGGAATGGAATCTCACGCGCGAGCAATTTCAAGCCGCCCTCGAACGCAGCGCCGCCAAGCGCTTTCCAGATCGAGCGCCGGATGCAAAAAAGATCGAAGCACATCTCGACGCGCTGCACGCAAACGATCTCGCGCTTGCCTGCGCGTGCAGCCTCGGCAGTCCCGCGGCGTGGGACTTCTTCGTCGCGCAATTCCGTCCTGAGCTATACCGCGCCGCGCGCGCCATCGCAGGTTACAGCGCCGGGCAGGATGCCAACGCGCGCGAGCTGGCCGATTCGCTTTACGCCGATTTGTACGGCCTGCGCGAATCCGAAGGCTGCAGAAAATCGCTCTTCGACTATTTCCACGGGCGCAGCAAACTCAGTACGTGGCTTCGCGCCGTGCTGGCCCAGCGGCACGTGGACGAAATTCGCCGTTCGCGCCGGACGGAACCGCTCGAGGATGAAATCGGCCGGGAAAACGCCGAGATCGCGGCGACGCGCGCGCCGAGTCCAGAGAACGACCCGCAGCACGACCCAGAGCACGCGAATCATCTCGCCATTCTGCAGGCCGCGCTCGCCGCAGCTCTGGGCGGGCTCGATTCGCGCGATCGCCTGCGCCTCGCGTATTACTACGCGGACGATCGCACGCTCGCCGAAATCGGCCGCCTGCTCGGCGAACACGAGGCCACAGCATCGCGCAAGCTCGAACGCACGCGCCGCGACATTCGCGCGCGCGTCGAAGCATCTCTGCGCGATCGCCACAGGATGAGCGAAGTGCAGGTGCGCTCGTGCCTGGAATGCGCGAGCGGCGAGTGGCCTTTTGATTTGACCGTTCACTTGAGGTCCGCGCGCAAGATTTGACGTTTCCAGCGTTCTAAGAGATGGAGGAAGATAGTTTCATGCCATCGCGGGACCAAGACCGGGACCAGGACAAACCGGCGGCCGACCTGCTGCGGCGAAGCCTTGTCTCTCCGGCGGGCGCGCCCGCTTCAGGCGTTGACGCCTGCCCCGATCCGGAAATCCTCGCGGCATATTCGGAGCGCTCGCTCGACACGGACGAGACCGCGCGCTACGAGCTGCATTTCTCGCAGTGCGCGCGTTGCCGCGAGCAGCTTGCGGCGCTGGTTCGCGCCGGCGACAGCGCCACCACGACCAAAGAAAAGCGGCTGGGCCGTGCTTGGATTTGGGATTGGCCGTGGCTCGCATGGCCAGTGACCGCCGCGCTCGTGCTCGCGGGCGTTCTGGTTGCGCGACGCGCCGTGCAACGCCCAGCCGAACAGTCGCTCGTCGCGATGAATCAGCCAGCCGCGCCGCCTGCGGCATCCCGGACGACACCGGTGGCGCGAGAATCCGCGCCTGCACCAACCGCTCCCGCGTCCGAATCGCCTGCCGCCGCTAGCTTGCCCGCACGGATCTCGCCGAATTTGAATTCCGCCAAATCGGAGCTCGCGCCGCCCCAGAATTCGACAGCGCTCGCGAAGAAACAAGACTTTCAGGCCTCCGATAATCGGTCTTTCGACAGAAACGAATATGCGCGCTTGGAAGAATTGGCCAAGTCCACTGCGGGAGCGAAAGACGACACCTCGGCTCGAACCGCAGATGCCGCCGCGCCTGCCGGCGCCTCGCAGTCTGCTTCTGGCACAGTAGTATCCCCGCCCCCGCCAGACATTTCAAACGGCGCAATCGGCGGCGCGGCGTCTCCCGCGCCGAAATCGGCGCGAAGCGAGCAGATGTCCGCCGCTGTGATCAAGGGACGCTCCCTGGCCCAGAGCGAGTCGGTGATGGTGGAAGCAGGAGGCGCGCCGTCGGCGCGGACGCTGGTTCGCACGCCCGATCCTCAGGTGCTGTGGCGATTTTCTGGCGGCCGATTCGTCGAACGGTCCAGCGACGCGGGCGCAACCTGGCGGGTGCAGTGGACGAACGCGAGTGCGCATCTGGTTGCTGGCGCGGCTCCAACCGCGGATAGCTGCTGGCTCGTGGGCCACGGCGGCATGATCCTGCTGACCACCGATGGAAGAAACTGGAAGACGGTTACTCCGCCAGCGGACGCGGATTTCGTAAGCGTCGTCGCGACGGATGCTTCCTCTGCGACGGTGGTCACCACGGACGACCACAGATTCACGACCAGCGACAGCGGCAAGCATTGGACTCCCGCGCCGTAGCCGTTCGCTTTTCCCTCACGTTAGCTTGCAAGAAATCCGGCGGCCGCCGTTCTAAGCTTTGCAGGCACGTTCATGCGAAGGAGACACCCCATGCCGTCACGCAGCGCGCAGTTCGCAGGCACAGCCGCCTTGGCAGCAATACTCTTACTTGTTCCGCTAGCGGGAAAATTGAAGGAAGCTCGCGCAGCTGGAACCAGCGAAGAAAAACAGGCGAAGATCGAGCCAGGAACTACCGCCGAACCCGGAACCACGACGGAAAAAGATCAGAGCGATCTTTCCGTCACAGTCTACAACTCGAATCTCGCGCTGGTCCGCGACGTCCGCCAGATCCATCTGCAATCCGGCGTTTTCCCGCTCCGCTTTGAGGATGTGGCCGCTTCGATCATGCCCGCGACCGTGCATTTTCGCTCGCTCACCGATCCCGCAAAGCTCGGCGTCATCGAGCAGAACTACGAATACGACCTGCTCGATCCGCAAAAGTTGCTGCAGAAATACGTGGGCCGCGAGTTGACCGTGATGCACACCAACGTTTCGGGCGACACGACGAAATGGAATCTGGAAAAGGCGCTGCTCCTGGCGGATAACAACGGCGGAACCGTCTGGAAAATCGGCGATGAGATCGTCACAAACGCGCAGCCCTATAGCTTTCCGGATCTGCCCGGAAATCTCTACAGCCGGCCGACGCTGGTGTGGACGCTCGAGAATCGGGGAGCCGCGGCGCAGCGCGTCGAGGCTTCCTATCTCACGGGCAACATGAATTGGAGCGCGGACTACGTGCTCACGGTCGCTCGCGACGAAAAGACCGCGGACCTGGACGGCTGGGTAACGCTCGTAAACAACAGTGGCGCGGCTTACACAGACTCCATGCTGCAGCTTGTCGCCGGCGAAGTGCACCGCTCGGCACAGCCGGTCAGCGCTCGCGAGTACACCGCGTTGGCCAAGGTTGCCGATAGTGCGGGGGCCGCGCAATTCTCGCAGGAGGATTTTTCCGAATATCACCTCTACACGCTCGGGCGCCGCACCTCGATTCAGAACAACGAATCGAAACAGATCAGCCTGCTGACCGGGACGAATGTTCCCGTCGAGAAATATCTTTCGGTCGAAGGCCAGCCATACTACTACCGCAACCCGCAAGGAATCGGGAACGCCATCCCGCAGCCCGTTAAAGTTTTCTATCGCTTCCGGAACGACGAGAAGAGCGGCCTGGGAATTCCGCTGCCCGCGGGAACCGTGCGCGTGTATCAGGCCGATTCCAAGGGAGCCACGCAATTCGCCGGCGAGGACAACATCCGCCACACGCCGAGGGAGGAATCGCTGCGAATCTACGTTGGCAATGCCTTCGACGTAGTGTGCGAGCGCAAGCAAATGGACTACAAGAAGCTCGCCGGTAATTTGTACGAAATGGAATATCAAATCGCACTGCGAAATCACAAGGACGGTCCGGTAACGATCGAGGTGCGCGAACCGGTCGGAGGCGATTGGGAAGTCGTGGACTCGAATTACAAGTGGACGAAACTCGATGCAACGACGATTGGGTTTTCAATTCCGGTCGAAAAAGATGGAGCGGCCACGCTCGACTATCGCGTCCGCGTCAAGTGGTAGTGGCCTTCACAACGCGCGCGCCTATTTCCTCGTGGCGTTCGTGGGATGATCGATCAAAGCCAGTTCGTGGGCGAACAGTGGATTGGTGGGATATTCGGCCACCAATTCCGCGAGAATCTGGCGCGCGTGATCCATCTGATGCTCGCGCTCGCAGGCCAGCGCCAGCCAGGCTTTCGCGAACACCTGCAAATAGTGCCCGTGTTCGGAGGCGCGCTGTAATTGTTCGAGTCCGCGTTCGCGGTCGCCGTGAATCCCGCCGAACCAGAGGAACGCGCGCTTGTAACTCGGCAGGCTTCCAATGACGTAGTTTGCCGCGCCCAGCGCCATGTAAGCATCCTCCGCCGACGGATCAACGGCGAGCAGTTTTGCGGCTTCGGCATCCGCCTGTTTCGTCAGACCCAGGCCGGCCATCTGTTTCTTGACAATCAGCGCGTCGTAGTCGGCCTCCATGCCGTCGGTCATCGTAAGCACGAGCAAGCCCTGGCGGTCGCGAGGATCGATTTTCAGCCGCTCGGTGGCCATTTCGCGCGCCTGATGGTTGGCATTGAGGAATCCATCGTTGCGGTTTTCCGCCGGAGTCCCTTGCGCGCCGCCCAGAAACTTCTCGTCGTTCAGGAAAAAGTCGGACGTGAATATGCCTTTGGCGTTGAATTGCTCATAGAGATAGCTGGCAGCCTCGGCGGCCTTGCCCATCGGATCGGAAGGCTCGAGCTTTTCATAGGAGATGAATCGCTCGCGACCCCCTTTGAAATTCAGCTCGTAAAGATTACGGAAGCCGGTGTCGAGCATGCCCGCGGATGGAGAAGCCTCGATGAGCGGCAGAGCCGGCGCTTCGCTTCCTCCCCCGACGGCTTGCGGTTCGGCGGCGGACTGCGCCGAACAAGACGGCACCCAGGAAAAAGCCGCCATAGCAAAGCACGCCACGAATCCAATTCGCAGCATACGACCCGAAGGATCCATTGGGCAGGACATTATCGAAATCACTCCCCCGAGTTGAAAACGCATTCCCGGGCGCTTTCGCTCATTGGCCAGTTCGACGACCGCTCTATTCGAACCATATCAGAATCCACAGGTTGCATGAAGGTCCTTTGTCTTAGAGATTGCTCATCAGGAAATCAGTAATTCCCCTGAAGAGTTGGATGCGCGCCGGAAGGTCGCTCATCCCATGACCGCGACCGGGAAAGATCATCAACCTCGACGGATACTTTCCGGCAAGTATTAGCTCGTTGATTACCTCTGAAGTGTTCGTGAAATGGACGTTATCGTCGCCCGTGGCCTGCGCAATCATCAACTTTCCCAGGAGCTTGGCAGCCTGGTTCGCCGGAGAGCTATCGCGATAGCTGGCCGGATCGTCCTGAGGGCGGCCCATGTAGCGCTCGGTATAGGCTGTGTCATAAAGACGCCAATCGCTGACGGGCGCAACCGAAACTCCCGCCTTGAAAACGTCCGGCGCATTGAACATGGCTTCGAGCGTCATGGTGCCGCCATAGCTCCATCCCCAGATTCCGATGCGCGACGGGTCCACGTAGGAAAGCGATTTCAGATATTTCACGCCGGTGAGCTGGTCTTCGAGTTCGACTTTGCCGAGTTTATGGTAGACAGGCGTTTCAAACGCATGCCCGCGGAAGTAGGTGCCGCGATTATCCAGGCTGAAAATGATGTAGCCCTTCTCGGCCATCATCTCGAGCCACAGAAAATTGGCGCCGTCCCACTCGTTGCGTACGTTTTGCACCTGCGGCCCGCCATACACGTAGACCAGCACAGGATATTTCCGCGAGGCGTCAAAATCCGGCGGTCGGATGATGGAGGCGCACAACTTCGCGCCATCGCTCGCCGCAAGATCCAGGAATTCGACCGGCGAAAGATGATATTCGCCGAGTTCCGAAACCTTATTTTCGTAGATCACCGCCGTGCGCTTGCCGTCCATGCGATAGAGGTCCTGGCGCGGCGGCGTCATGGCGTTGGAGTATGTGTCCACATACGCGGCGGCATCGGGAGCAATGAGGACGCCGTGCGCGCCATCTTCGTGCGTGATGCGAACGATGGTTTTGTCCTGCAAAGAGAGCCGGTAGAGTTGCGTGCCGCGCAATTCGTCCTTGTTCGAGAAGAAATAAACGAAGCCCCGCGCTTCATCAACCGTCGGATGGCTTTCCGCCCCCGGCCCGAATCCGCCGTTGCCGGTGATTCCCCAATCGCCGCTCGTCAATTGGTCGAGCTGCTTGCCGGAGATGTCGTAGAGGTAGTAGTGGCGAAAGCCAGTGCGCTCGCTCGTCCAGAGGAAGCGCTTGCCGTCCGAGAAGAAGTAGAGGTCATCGCCGAGATTAATCCAGTATTTGTCGGAGTCGGTAAGGATCGTCTGGGAAGCGCCGGTTGCGGCGTCCGACAAGAGCAGGTCGAGCTGGTTCTGCGCGCGATTGAGGCGTTCGATGGCCACACGGCGGCTATCCGGCATCCACACGACGCGCGGAAGGTAAACATTCGTGTCCGCGCCGGTATCCATCCATTTTGTATCGCCGCCCTCAGCCGGCACCACGCCGACGCGCACAATCGGGTTCGCTTCGCCAGCCTGCGGAAAGCGCGTGTAAACCATCGCCCCGATCGCCGAGCTCATGTCCACGATGGGATACCGCGTCACCGGCCGCTCGTCCATTTCGTAGTAAGCAATCTTCGAGGAGTCGGGCGACCACCAGTAGGCCGTGGTCGAATCGAGTTCTTCGGGATAAAGCCAGTCGAGCTGTCCCTTGAGAATTCCCTCGCTGCCACCGGCGGTGAGTGGTCGCGCTTCGCCGCTCGCAACACTCGCTACCCAAAGATTGTAATCACGTACGAAGCTGACCCATTGGCCGTCGGGTGAAAATTTCGGGTCTGCTACGTCCTCGGCGGCATTGTCCGCGACAGCCGCAAGCGGCTTTGACGCCATCGTCTTCAAATCAAGATACATCAGATTACTGCTGCCGATAAAAAGGAGCGCGTCGCCGGACGGCGACCAAATATAGTTGTCCGCGGCCACGCGGCCCAGGCCCGTGGACTGGATCGCGCTGGTCTTTCGCGGCTGCATCACTTCCTCGAGGACGCTGGCTTTTACCAGTACTTTGCGATCACCCTTCGCCGCATCCATCGTCCACATTTCCACGCTCGATCCATCGCGCTGGAGATAGGAAATGCGCTGGCCGTCGGGACTCCACTTGATTCCCTGGATCAGGAATCCGCTCAGGCTCGAGCCGCCGTAAATGCGCTCGACCGAGAGCGATTTGGACAGGCGCGGCCTCGCGAGTGCGGGCGCTGCACCCGCGGCCGTGATCGCAAATGCAAAAACAACGAAGCGGAGCGAGCGAGCTATGGGCACAAGCCAACCCCGCAAACCGTGTCGATTAGAAAGCGCTGCAAAATCGGACGTCCCGCGCGCAAAGTGCCACACTCCATACTCTGATTTTCCGTTCGCTGTTCGAGGCTCATCGCGTCTCCAAAATTACCACGTTAGCATGATGCACAAGAGGCGGGGCATTTCAAGGAAGTTTGTTCTGCGAACTTTCGGGTCGAATATCGCAACCGAGGAGGGCGCACCCCGTGCAAGGGAAGCAACGCAGGGCCGGGCAGCGTCAAGCGTGATCCCTGAATCACACTATACTTCCGATGCCCCGTGGTCCTAAAAACGGCGCAGCCAATATGAAGCAAATCATCGAACGATTCATCCAGTATTTGCGCTACGAGCGTAACGTGTCGCCGGACACGATTCGCGAATACCTCCGCGACATGCAGCAGTTCGAAGCGTTCCTGACGCCGCCCGGCGAAAAAGCGCCTCCCCTTGCCGAAATAGATCACCGTATCGTGCGGGAATACGTCGCCTCGATGTACGACCGGAAACTCGAGCGAGCATCGGTGGCGCGGAGACTGGCCTCCCTGCGGACATTCTTCAAATTCTGCGTGCGCGAGAAACTGACGGGGCAGAACCCGGCGCGCCTGGTAGCGACGCCCAAGCTGCCGAAGCGCGTGCCTCGCGTGCTGACAGCGGAAGAGCTGAACGGATTTCTCGACAGCCTCGGGAGCAGCGCGGCAAAGGACAAGTCGAGGCGCGCGCGCAAACCGACTGCTCATTCCGAAGAAGAAGCGAAGCTGATTTTGAAGCGCGATCGGGCAATCTTGGAATTGTTGTACGCTTCCGGGCTGAGGGTGGGCGAACTGGTCGGGTTGGATGTGGGCGAGATTGACCGGCGCGGGCAGATGGTGCGCGTCCTCGGCAAGGGACGCAAGGAGCGTGTGGTGCCGTATGGCGCGAAAGCGCAGGCAGCACTCGAAGCATACTGGCCGGTGCGCGACCAAATCCTGGCGCATCCGCGGACGAAAGCTGCGCCGGAGGCGGTGTTCCTCAATCACCTGGGAGGAAGGCTGACCGACCGGTCGGTGCATCTGCTGGTGAGGAAATATTCGCGGCTGGCGAACGTCAACTGGGACATGCACCCGCATTCCCTGCGGCACGCGTTTGCCACGCACCTGCTGGCCGATGGCGCCGATTTGCGCGCGATTCAGGAACTCCTGGGCCATGTGTCGCTATCCACCACGCAGCGCTACACGCAGGCAAGCATACGGCAGTTGATGGAAGTGTACGACAAGGCTCATCCGCACGCTTGAAGGTGTTTCCGTTCGTTCCAGACTCTCCCTCCTATCAGCAGCTTCCGCCGGAACCAACGAACAGGGGTCCTTTTCTGGCCGTGCGTACAGCTTGTTTCACACGTCCGCCGACCGTAGCCTAACCGCCACGATTCCCAAGTAATAGCGGAGATTTCCCCAATGGCGCGCTCGATGTGGGCGAAATGGCTGCTGGTTTTGATCGTTGCGCCTGCGCTGCTTTTCATGGCTTCGTGCGCCGGAACCGTGACCGGCAGCGGCCCGGGAGGCGGAGGCGGCGTCGCCGCGGCCACAGTTCCTTTAGTGCCTGCGGGATTGACGGCGACAGCGGGAAATGCACAGGTAAGCCTCGTCTGGAATGCGAGCGCCGGCGCGACAAGTTACAACCTAAAACGCTCGACAGCCAGCGGCGGGCCATACACCACGATTTCTTCGCCAATGGCCACCCGCTTCACGGATACAACCGCAACGAACGCAACGACGTACTTCTACGTGGTGTCAGCGGTCGATTCGGCGGGCGAGAGCGCGAATTCCGCCCCAGTTAATGCGACGCCATTGGCGCCCGCCAAACCGCCTGCCACGCCGACGGGATTGGCGGCGACCTCAGGCAATGCAAGTGTCAGCCTCACCTGGAATGCCAGCACGGGCGCGACAAGCTACAACGTGAAACGGTCGACCACCAGCGGCGGCCCGTACGCAACGATCGCCTCACCGACCACCGCGAGTTTCGCCGACGCGACCGTAGTGAACGGTACAACTTACTTTTACGTGGTCTCCGCCATCGATGGGTCAGGTCAAAGCGGGAACTCGAACCAGGTGAGCGCGACGCCGGCCGGCGGAGTACCCGCGGCGATTCAAGTGAACGTGGATGCGCTCAGCGATCGCCACGCGATTAGCCCGTATGTCTACGGCGTGAATTTCCCGGCGAATACCGCATACATCACCGACAGCGGCGCGACAATGGTTCGCTGGGGCGGCAACGCGGCGACCAATTACAACTGGAAAAGCTTCGACACGAACGCGGCGAACGATTTCTATTACGTGAATCGCCCGATGGGAAGCGCACCGCTTTACGCCGATTCCACGCAATTCGTGAACAATATCGCAGCCGCCGGCGGATACCCCATCGTGACCATCGGCATGCTGCCATGGGCCGCGAAGGACACGACCAGCTACAGCTTCTCGGTCACCAAGTACGGAGCGCAATGCGCGACCGATCCGTTTCTGGCTGACGCAGGCAATGGCGTCAAGTCGGATTGCTCGACCAACGTCACCGGCAACAACCCCCAGGACGCGTACATCGCGATGCTTGATGGCCCTCCGGCGGGAGGCGATCCCGCGGGGAGCATTTATCGCAATCAATGGGTCACGGCGCTGGCGGCGCAGTTCGTCAACGGCCGGCCGCATTTCTACGACATGGACAACGAAATTGATATTTGGAGCAGCACGCATCGCGACGTGCACCCGAATCCTTCGGCCTACAATGAAATGCGCGACACGTTCATCGGCGAAGCGCGCGCGGTGAAAGGCTGGGATCCTCAGGCGGTTCGCTTCGGGCCGGTGAGTTGCTGCTGGTGGTTTTATTGGAACGGCGCGAACAACAGCGACAAGAACGCGCACGGCGGAGTGGACTTTCTGCCGTGGTGGCTGAACGAGGTTTTCTGGTCGGATGAGATCGCCGGCACGCGGTCAGTCGACGTGCTCGACATCCACGCGTACCCGGATGGGCCGGACAATCTCGGCAGCGATACGCTCGCGCAACAGCAGGCCGCTGCGCTGCGCATCTTCCGCGATTACTGGGACCCGACGTACGTGAGCGAATCGAGCGGGGTCAACCAGCAATTTGTGACGCAGATCCAGCCGCTGAGGACGATTCCGTTCCGGCTGCCGCGATTGCGCGCGATGCTCAACATGATCTATCCCGGCACGCCGCTGAGCATCACGGAGTGGAACGCGGCATTCGCGGGCGAAACGGATTTCTCGACGGCGCTGGCGGATGCGGACGCTTTTGGAATTCTGGGGCGCGAGCGGGTCACGTACGCTTCGCGCTGGGTCGCGGCGGATTCGACCGCTCCCGCTTACCAGACGCTGAAGCTCTACCGGAACTACGACGGGGACGGCGACACGTTCGGAAGCACGTCTATTTCCGCGACGGACAACGCCGATCCGGATCTTTTCAGCGTGTACGCGGCTCTCGCGCCAACCAGCACTTCCATGACGCTGCTGGTCGTCAACAAGGACCCATCGAACACCGCGCAAGCTGGATTCACGCTGAACAATTTCACGGCGACGAACTTCATGGCGTACACGCTGTCGCAGGCGTCGCCGACGACCATCGTGGCGTCGGCAAGCCAGGGATGGAGTGCGACCGAATCGTTTGCGCCTTATTCGGCGACGCTCCTGGTGATCAACGGAACGCTTGTGAAGACACCCACAGCGGAATGGGATTTGAATCCGGACACGATTCAAGCAGCTGCGAGCAGCACAATCACACTCGTACCCAAGATCGTCTCCGCGACGGGGAACGCGAGCGTGACGCTCGAGTCCGCGCAGTTCGATGCGGGTTCGACGAGCGGCGGCACGATGTCCATCACGACGGCGTTCGTGACCTCTACGGCGAACGGCGCGATCACGATTTCCACCGGAAGCACTCCCGGTTTTTATCACTTCACGGTCACGGGACAAGACAGCTCGGGCACGACGCAAACGGAGGGCGGCTGGGTGCTGGTCGGGAATCCCGGGGCGACGCTTGCAAAAACCGGAGACAACCAGTCAGGCGGCGCGAGCACGAGTCTCTCGCTCAGCGTGACGCTGAATGCGGGATCGTCTGGCGGGACCAATACGGGAGCCAGCGTGCTGTTCACGACCGATACCGGCAATTTTGCGGGAGCGAAGCAGCAAATCGTGACCACCAACGGCTCCGGCGTCGCGGGCGTGACGTTGACGCTGCCGGTAAGCGCTGGAACCGTGCATGTGACGGCCGAGGGACCGTATGGTCTGGGGCATCCGGTTGCGACATTCACCGAGACGGCGCAATAGCGCGTTGATCCCGAAGTCGTTGCAACATTCCTGAAATCCTAGGCGGTGAGCGAGCTGGCGGGGATGAAGCCGTCGGAGGGGCGCGGTGCTGCGGCGGGAGGCATGGTCGAGCGATCCACGCGATTGTAGAGTGTGTCACGCTCGACTGGCACGCGGCCAGCCGCGCGAATCAGGCGCTCAAGTTCGGCACGGGTGAGATGCTCGGGCGTGGTCGCGCCGGCATCGTGATAGATTTTTTCCTCGACCACCGTGCCATCGAGATCGTCGGCTCCGAAACCGAGAGCAATCTGCGCGATACGCGGCGTGAGCATGATCCAGTAGGCTTTGACGTGGTCGAAATTATCGAGCATGAGGCGCGAGACGGCGATGGTTTTTAGCGCGTCCATTCCGGTTGGCTTGGGGACATGCGCGAGGCCGGTGTTCGCCGGGTGAAACTCGAGCGGGATGAACGTCTGGAAGCCGTGCGTTTTGTCCTGCGTTTCGCGCAGGCGCACCAGATGATCCACGCGCTCCTCGAGCGTTTCCACGTGGCCGAAGAGCATGGTCGCGTTGGAGCGCAGCCCGATTTCATGTGCCGTACGCGCGATGGATAACCACATCGTTCCTGATACTTTGTGGTCGCAGATAATCTTGCGCACGCGCGGGTGGAAAATTTCGGCGCCGCCGCCGGGCAGTGAATCCACGCCTGCTTCCTTCATTTTCAGCAGCGTGTCCTTGATGGAAAGCTTCGAAAGGCGCGCGTAGTAGTGCACCTCGACCATCGTAAACGCCTTCAGGTGGACCTGTGGGAAGCGCTGTTTCAGGCCGCGGATCATGTCGAGGTAGTAGTCGAACGAAAGATCGGGATGCAAGCCGCCGACGATGTGGAATTCCGTGGCGCCTTCGGCGACGCCTTGCGCGCCGCGCGCAAAGATTTCCTCGAGGCCCATCGTGTACGCACCGGAAACGTCGGGCGAGCGCCCAAAGGCGCAGAGCTTGCAGTGCGCGACGCAGACGTTGGTCGGATTGATGTGCCGGTTGACGTTGTAGTAGCAGAGGTTGCCGTGGCGCCGTTCGCGGATGTGGTTCGCAAGCCAGCCGATGGCCAGCAGGTCGTGCGACTGGAATAGCGCGAGGCCGTCTTCGGAGCTTAGGCGCTCGCCGGCGAGAACCCGTTGAGCGATGGGTTCGAGGCGTGGGTCCGTGATTTGGAGGTTTCCGCTCATCATTCACTCAAGAGAAAATCAGGGCCGCATTACGACAACAGCAGCACCCCAGAACAGCAGGAACAACAAACTAATATAGCCATTCACAGCGAAAAACGCAGCATTCATTTTGCTCAAGTCGTTTGGTTTCACGAGCGAATGTTCGTAGCCAAGCAGCAGGGCGACGACTGCGATTCCCGCCCAGGCGGGCCACGCCAGATGAAAGGTTGTGGCGAGCCAGATGAGCAGCGCGACCATCGCCAGGTGCATCACGCGGGCGATCTGGAGCGCTCCGGCGACGCCGAATTTCTTTGGGATTGAATGCAGGCCCTCAGACCGGTCGAAGTCCACATCCTGGCAGGCGTAAAGGACATCAAAGCCGCCGACCCAGAGCGTGACCGCGGCGCAGAGAATCAACATGCGCCAATCGAGCGAGCCGCGAATCGCGATCCATGCCGCTGCAGGCGAAATGCCGAGGCAAAAACCGAGAACGAAATGCGACCAGGCAGTGAATCGCTTCGTGTAGGAGTAAAGGAACAGGACAGCAAGCGCGATGGGCGAAAGTTTCAGGGCCAGCGGATTCAGCTGCCACGCCGCGACGACTAAAACTGTGGAAGCAAATATCGTGAACGTCCAGGCGAAGCCGACGGAAAGCGCCCCGGCCGGGAGCGCGCGATGGGCGGTTCGCGGATTGCGGCCGTCGAATTCGATATCCGCAATGCGGTTCATGGTCATTGCCGCCGAGCGCGCCCCAACCATGGCCACGACGATCCACAAAATCTGGCGCCACCCCGGCAGGCTGCCGCCCGCGCGCGCGGCCAGCAGTGCGCCCACGAGCGCAAAGGGCAGCGCAAACACGGAGTGCTCGAACTTGATCATCTCGAGCACGGTGCGAATGCGGGACTTTGTCATCGTGGATTCACGCGAGACGCTCCAGCACCGATGCAATGAAAGCGGACTTTGCTTCCGTATACGCGGCGCGGTCCGTTCGGTACCGTAAAGCCAAATCCATTTTCAGCTTCGCATATTCGCGCGATATCTCCGCGTCGGCCCGAAGGCAATCGCGAAACGCGAGGTGGTTCAAAAACGCGGTCCCTCCTTCCAGGCAAACATAGAGGTGATGGCGCGGAACCTCAGGCGGGCAGCGAAAGGCTTCGCGCGCCTCGATCCCCAAATCGCCGACGCGTTGATAGCCAAGACTCTGGAGAGCGGAGATGGTAGCAGCAACGTCTGCGGCGCGAACGACCACGTCGAGGTCAACGATCGGCTTGGCGGGGAGGCCAGGGACGGCCGTGCTGCCGACATGCTCAATCGCAATCGCCAACGGACCCAAGGCCTCGGCGAGCTGATCACGAAAGGCACAAAAGATCGTGGGCCACGAGGGATCGTAGTCGACGATCAAGACGGGCTCGCCGTCTGCCACCTGCAGGAGTGTGGGTTGCCTCATGGATTCAACTGAGAGTTTCTAGGCCTTGCGCCTTTCCAGTGATATTGATTCTTCTGCGGCAGGCCGAGCTGCGCGAGAACGCGATAGCAGAACTGCTCGACCATCGCCGCGATCGTGGCCGGCTCATAGTAAAACGCGGGCATTGCGGGCATTACGGTGGCGCCGGCGTCGTGCACGCGGAGCATGTTTTCAAGGTGAATGCGGTTGAGTGGCGTCTCGCGCAGGCAAAGGACGAGCGGGCGGCGCTCCTTGAGGCAAACGTCCGCGGCGCGGGTAAGTAAGTCGCCGGACGTGCCGGCCGCGATCGAGCCGAGCGCGCCTGCCGAGCAGGGAATCACAGCCATGGCGTCGACTGCAGCGCTGCCGGAGGCGATGCTCGCGCCGATGTCCTTGTTCGGGAGATACTCGATTTTTTTCGTGGGTGTGCCGGTGAGAAGCGACGGCAGTGTCTTGACGTCCGCTGCGACAGCGCCCAGCTCGGTTGAGAGCAGGCGCAGGCCGGCGTCGGTCGCGACCAGGAAGACGTGGGTCACGCGCCGGTCGGCGCCGAGTAACCGGAGGAGCGCTTGCGCGTAGATCGCGCCGCTCGCGCCGGTGACTCCCACCGTGATGATGCGGCCCTCCGTATTCTTTGCTGGCATGGATCGAAACTGCGAGTCTATGCAGTCGGTTTCGGCAAAGTCAAGGCGGCCGGACGCGACTTAGCCGCGGCCGAGGCGGCGTTGGCGATTCAACTTGATTGCTAACATAGTCATGATCCCAATCCCGATCCCGGCCGTAAGCCCCCGCGCTCCATCGAGCCAATCCTTCGAGAGCTGGCTGACCGGGTGATAGAAGTCCGGCAAGAGCAGGGAAATCGAGAGAAACACCATGCCGAGGGGCAGAAACCCCAGTGCTTTGCGGCCTTTCAATTGATTTTCGCACATCGTTTTTGATTCTCCTTTTGTCGTTAGTCGGTTATCAAATACCAGGCCATCATTGCCATCTTGACCCCCACGATCGTGAGGGCGATGGACAAGATGTCCCAGCTCCAGATGTGGTTCACGAGATAGCGGTACTCGAACAAAATGACAGCCACGATGCAGCCAATGATTCCGCCGAGACTCGAGGATTTGAGACGGCGGTTCAGAAAACGTTCGTCGATGATCGTGCCGAGGACGGGGATTCTCATTTTTTACTCTCCAGCGTGAATATCTGATCGGTGGTGCAGCTGAAAACCCGGGCGAACGTGAGCGCCAGAACGAGGCTCGGCACGTAGCGATCGCGCTCGATCGAGTTAATGCTCTGGCGGGAGACGCCCACGGCATTCGCGAGTTGCTCCTGCGTCCACCCACGGGCGTTGCGAAGTTCTTTGATCCGATTCTGAATGCTGGGCGCCATGTAAAGTTAGCTTTCCATGCGAGTATAGGGGTGAAGCCGGGGGATGTCAAGTCAACTTGTCATTTGGTGAGTACTACCCAGATAGCGCGATCAGGCGCGCTTGATGACGCGAACCAATAACAGCAGGATCACCGAGCCCACCACAGCCATTGCCAACCGGCCGATCAATCCGTAAGCGGCGAAACCCAAGAGCCCGAAAATGAAGCCGCCGAGCAGCGATCCGATGATCCCGACGATCAAGTCCACCAGAACACCCATACCGCGGCCTTTTACGAGCTGACCGGCAAGCCAACCGGCCAAAATGCCAATCAAAATCGTCCAAAGGAGCCACATGAGCGCGCCTCCGAGAGGTGAGTCGAGAGTTGAGACGCCCGCCAGGATCGGGGACGCGCGGGCTCGACGCGCACTCTAGCACGAACGCCCGCCACAGCGGATCGAAGCACTCCAAACGCTTGCAGGGCTTTCCCTTTGCGACAAGCCCGCGCACGCCTTGGTTGACGTCCATGCCGACGCGCCGTACGCTGAAATTTGCCGGTCCCGATACCGCCATGCCCACAATCGACGAAGACCTAAACCAACTCGAACGGGACATCCGCACGCTGAAGATCGAGTACGAACAATACTTCGGCGGCGGGCGACCGCGTCCCCCTGCGGACACGCAATGGCGCGTGGATACGCTGGTGCGTCGGTACAACGAACGTACCGGGGACCTGAGTTTCGGCCAGCGATTCCGATTCAACAACCTGTCGCAGACCTACGCAAAATATCAGGATATGTGGCGCAAAAAGACGATGCAAAAGGAGACGGGTGTACAGCAGCACCATTTCGGCGCCGCCGCAAAAGCCGTAGAGGCCGAGCGCGCCCGCAAGGCCGCGCGACAACAGCAGCCTGCCACGGAACCGGCCACGATCATCGCGCCGCCTCCGCTCGATTTTCGCGCCGCGGAAGCCGCCGCACACGCGGAAGCCGTGCATGAAACCGCTGCGGCTTTTGCGATGTCGTTCTCCAACCCAGAGCACGAAAAGGAAAAGGTGTACACGCTGTATGAGAAGCTGATCGAAGCGCGCACCGAAACCGGCGAACGCTCGAGCACGCCGAGCCTGAAAGACTTCGAACGATTCGTGCAGCAGAAGACGAAAGACCTGCGAGACAAAGGCGGCCGCGAAATCGAGTACACGGTCAGCATCGAGGGCGGGCGCGTAAAACTGAAGGCGCGTGTTTCAAGCTAACCTCCGTCGCCGCCATTGCTCACAAGTGGTCTTCCCGTTGGCTCCTTCCCGCGAAGGCTCCCTCTACCCGGCCCCTTCCGAAATTCTCCGCAAACGCTTACACTAACCCGCTCCCTTCCTTTGAGCTGATTCGGGAGGCACGGCTGTGGCCATCGAACGGGCGCTCATCAGCGTCTATGACAAAACGGGCATCGCGGAATTCGCGCGGGGGCTTGCGTCGCTAGGAATTGAAATCGTTTCGACGGGCGGCACCGCGAAGCTGCTGCGCGACGCGGGCATTCCCGTGCGCGACGTAGCCGAGCTGACCGGATGGCCGGAAATGCTGGGTGGGCGCGTGAAGACCCTGCATCCGAAAGTGCACGGCGGAATTCTCTTCCAGCGCGGCAAAGCCGAGGACCGCCAGCAAATCGCCGAACATTCGGTGGACCCGATTGACCTGGTGGTCGTGAACCTCTATCCGTTTTCGGCGACGGCTGCCAAACCCGGCGTGACCGCGGAGGAATTGATCGAAAACATTGACATCGGCGGCCCGGCCATGGTGCGCTCGGCGGCGAAGAATTTCCAGAGTGTCGGGGTGATCACCGATCCGGCGGATTATTCGGCGATCGCCGCGGAGCTACGCGGAAAGCGCGAGCTGAGCCTCGCGACGCGCCTCGGCCTGGCGCGCAAAGCGTACGCGCGAACGGCGCGCTACGACGGCGAGATCGCGACGGAACTGGAGCGCCTTGCCGCAAACGATGGCGCCAGCGTCACGCTCGGCCCACTCGAAAAATTGCCGGAGCGAATCCACGTGGCGCTCGAACGCCGCCAAGCCATGCGCTACGGCGAGAATCCGCACCAGGCCGCGGCGCTCTACATTCCGGCGGGACGGGCGGCAACGGGGCTCGCGGGGGCGAAACAGCTTCAGGGCAAGGAGCTTTCCTATAACAACCTTGTGGACCTCGATGCGGCGTGGGCACTCGTCAGCGAGTTCCGGCGGCCGGCAGTCGCGATTATCAAGCACAACAATCCCTGCGGGGCGGCGGAGCAGGATTCGTTGCGCGACGCATACGGAAAGGCGCTCGCGTGCGATCCGGTTTCCGCGTACGGCGGCGTGCTCGCATTCAATCAGCCGCTCGACGCAGCGACGGCCGAGGAAGTGGTGAAGCTTTTCGTCGAATGCATCGTCGCGCCGGGCTTCGAACCCGCGGCGCTCGTAAAATTCGCGGCGAAGAAAAACCTGCGCCTGTTGGAAATGCCGCGCGAAGCCGTGGGCCAGGAATTTCAGCTCAAGCCCATTTCCGGCGGGATGTTGGCGCAGGAGGCGGATCATCACGAGCTCGCCGAAGCCGACCTGAAGGCGGCGACCGAGCGAGTGCCAACCGCTGCCGAGCTTCGCGCGCTGCTTTTCGCGTGGAAAGTGGCGAAGCACGTGAAGTCAAACGCGATTCTTTTCGCGCGCGAAGGGCAAACCGTCGGCGTGGGCGCCGGACAGATGAGCCGCGTGGATTCGGTGAAGATCGCGGTGATCAAAGCGGCGACGGCCAACCTTTCTCTCGCGGGCAGCGTGGTCGCGTCCGACGCGTTTTTCCCATTTGCAGACGGCGTTGAAGAGGCCGGGAAAGCGGGCGCCACGGCGGTGATCCAGCCCGGCGGCTCGGTGCACGATCAGGACGTGATCGACGCCGCCAATAAACTCGGCATGGCGATGGTGTTCACCGGCGTGCGCCACTTCCGCCATTAGACTGCGATTTTAGGCCACCAATGGACGAGCGAGCCAAACCGGGCGGGCTGGCAGGGCTGCGCGTGCTGTCACTCGAAAGCCGGCGCGCGGCTGAGATGGCAAAGCTCATCGACAATTACGGCGGCCGCGCGGTTGTGGCGCCGTCCATGCGCGAAGTTCCCCTGGAATCTAACATCGAAGCGCTGGAATTTGCGCGGACGCTCGCCGCGAATGGATTCGACATGGTAATTTTTCTCACCGGAGTGGGCACGCGTGCGCTCGCGCGCGTGGTCGAGACGATTTATCCGCGGGAGCAATTCGCCGAGGCGCTCGGACGAGTCATCGTGGTGGCGCGCGGACCGAAGCCCGTGGCCGCACTCAAGGAATTGGGGGTGCCGGTGACCATTACTGTGCCGGAGCCGAACACCTGGCGGGATCTCTTGCGGACTCTCGATGAAACATCTGGTCTAGGTGGGCTGAAGGGGAAGCGCGTGGCGGTGCAGGAATATGGCGCGTCGAATGCCGAACTTCTCGCGGGGCTTAGGGATCGCGGCGCGGAGGTAGCGCGCGTGCCGGTGTATCAGTGGGCGCTGCCGGAAGATATCGGTCCGCTGCGAGCGGCGGTAGAAGCAATCGCGCGAGGGGAAATTGATGTCGCGCTATTCACGACCTCGATGCAGGTCACGCATCTGCTGCGAATCGCGCGGCAAATGAAGCTGGAGCGGGAACTGCGCGGCGCATTCGTGCGGATCCTGATTGGCTCGATCGGGCCAATGACTTCGGAAGAATTGCGCGAGCAAGGTTTTTCAGCGGACTTCGAGCCAGCCCATCCGAAGATGGGATTTCTCGTAAATGAAGCCGCGCAGCACGGTGCGGAGATATTGAAACAGAAGCGGGAGAAAGCTGCGGGGTGATCTGCTGAGGGCTTTCGGCGACCGGCCGGGTCACGGAAGGTTTGGGTGGGGGGGAATGCCGGGACCCGGCCGCATCGGCGAATGCAGAGACACTATCAGACGTTTTGCTTCGCGCGATCGTCGAAAATTGGATTGGATGTATTCGTCTTCCAAATTCGCTCTCAACTTCCTGATTTAATTCGCTTTCCCGCATAAGGAAAGCGTAAGGACCCGCCGCGCGAGGCTCATTTTTTGCTTGCCTTGCGGTGCCGCAGAAACTTTTCGAACGATATTTCGCTCGCGAGACTATGCAGCAGAGCCTTGCGGCGCGCCGGTGAAAGCGATTTCGCGAATAGTCGTTTGCGCGCCCGGCCGAGATTCTCGAGCCAGTGTTCGTACTCGGCGCCGATTTCCTTTTCGAGCTTTTTTCGCAGCCGCTGCGCGAGGGCTGGGCTGTGCCCGCCGGTTGAAATCGCAATTTGCAATTCGCCGCGGCGGACCACGGCTCCGTAATAGAAATCGCAGTGCGCGGGATCGTCCACCACGTTGCACAGGACGGCGCGACGCCGGGCCCGCCGGTAAATTCTTTCGTGCAGCGCCGGCGAGGGCGTGCAAGCAACTACGAGAAAAATGCCCCTGAAATCAGCGGAGCGGAACTTGCGTGGCTCCCAGCGAATCTTTTTCGCCCGAGCCCAGGCGCGAATGGAATCGGTCGCATGCGGCGCGATCACGCGCACCTTCGCGCCCGAGCGAAGAAGGCTTGCGATTTTTTCCTGCGCAACCGGCCCGGCGCCGACGACGAGGCACTGGCGGCCGGTCAGTTTCAGGAAAGCAGGAAACAGAGGCATGGGTTACACCGATTCGCCGCGGACGAGATCGTCGTATTTCTCCCGGCGACGCGCAACGCGGAAACGCCGCCCTTCGACGAGAACCTCAGCGGGCCGGCGGCGCGCGTTGTAATTCGAGGATTGCGCGAAGCTGTAAGCTCCTGCCGTCCACACAACCAACAGATCGCCCGATTTCACCGGCTCAAGGGGCCAGTCGCGCGCGAGAAAATCTCCCGATTCGCACACAGGGCCCACTACATCCACGCGAGATTTCTTCGCGGCAGCACCGGCGGTGCGAACAGCAGGCGTGATCGGATGCGTCGCGCCGTAGAGAACCGGGCGAATCAGATCGTTCATCGCCGCGTCCACGACGACAAACGTTTTTCTGTGATTCCCCTTCACGTAGAGGACCCGCGTGAGCAGCACGCCGGCCGGGCCCACCAACGTCCGCCCCGGCTCGATCAGCAAGCGACATCCGAGAGGCCGAACGATCTCGGCGAGCGCTTTGGCGTACCGAGCGGGAGGGAGCGCAGCTTCGTCCGTATAGCGAATGCCGAGCCCTCCGCCGATGTCAATGTACTCGAGGCGAATTCCATTTCGCGTCAGTTCACGCACAAACGACGCGAGGCGTGTGAGCGCCCGACGATAGGGAGCGATGCTGAAAATCTGCGAACCGAGGTGGGCGGTGATGCCGCGCCATGCGATCCAAGCCGAATCCTTGTGCGCGAGATACAGCCGCCGCGCTTCCTGCCAATCCACTCCGAATTTGTGCTGATGAGCGCCCGTGGCGATATGCGGATGGCCGCCCGCGAGCACGTCAGGGTTCACGCGAATCGCCGCAGAGGGACGCGTGCCGCCGGTCGCGACGTGCCGCGCCGCTTCGCTCAGCAAAACTTCGAGCTCTGCGCCGGACTCCAGGTTGAAGAGCAGAATTCCGTTTCGACGCGAACCTTTTCCAGGGTAGCGCAGCGCTTCGCGAATTTCCTCGCGCGTTTTTCCGACACCCGAGAAAACGATCCGGCTGCCGGGAACACCGACGCGGCCCAGGCGGTCAAGCTCTCCGCCCGAAACAATGTCGAAGCTGCTTCCCAGCCGTGCGAGCACGCGCACCACGGACAGATTCGAATTCGCTTTCATAGCGTAGCAGATCGTGTGGGGCAGCGCGCCGAACGCGCGATCGAGCCGGTGATAGGCGGCTTCGATGCTGGCGCGGCTGTACACATACACAGGCGTACCGACTTCGCCCGCAATTCGCGCAAGAGAAACACCTTCGCAATGGAGAGACTGCGTGCCACGGCCCGCGCCCTCGTACGCGTAACACGGCGTGTACTGGGAGGGGTCGGCGCTGCGCGGCATCTTGCGCATGGGCGTCATCGTGCCACGCTAGAATCGTCGCGGTTATTGTGCGGAAAAATCATGGTCACCATCATACAAACTCTCCGGCGAAAAGCCACGGTCCGCACGCGGCGGTTGCGCTCTGAGCCAGAGCAACAAGAATTGAACGTGACCGGAGATTTAACGGAATACTGGCGGCTGGGCCGCCTCTGTGTTATTCATTCGCTCGTCGAGGTTGGCAGGGGACAGGCGAAGTGTGAGTAGGGGGCTTGCGTGAATGTAGTGAAGTACGTCCGGCTTGTAGCTTTGGTATTCGTGGCGGGGATCCTGACTTCGAATGCGTTTTGCATTCCTAGGGCTATCGGCCAGGAATCGCAGCCTGCGCAGCAATCCCCCACTGCAAAGGCCCCTCCGGCCGATGCAGAACAGGGCAAGCGTCTATTTGGGCAAAACTGCTCTGCGTGTCACGGAGCGGATGCTGGCGGCGGCGACGGACCCGATCTTCGCGGTGTTCCGGCAAGCTTGGGAGACGCAACGGTGCAAGGAATCGTCCGGAGAGGAATTCCGGGAACCGCGATGCCAGGAAATTACACCATCACGGACAAGGAAGCGGGAAACATTGTGGCCTACCTTCGAACCCTCGACAGCGCGACAAGCTCCGCACAGGCGACGGGCGATGCTAAAAAGGGCGAAGCTCTCTACAACTCTAGCGGCTGCTCGGCGTGCCACATGATCGCCGGACAGGGCGGCAGCATCGGACCCGACCTGAGCCGCATTGGCGCGATGCGCGGCGCCAGTAGTCTGAAGGCGAGATTGCAAGATCCCGGCGCGAATCTGCCACAGGTCGGAGAGGGCGGGTTTGGCAGCAAATGGACGCAATACTTGATGTACCGTGCCGTCGAAAAGGACGGACGCGCGGTTGAAGGCGTGCGCGTTGGCGAAGACTCGTTCACGATTGTACTGAAGGATGCAGGCGGAAAATTTCACGGGCTGTGGAAACCCGACCTGCGCTCCCTGGAAAAAGAGACCGGCAAGAGTTTCATGCCGAGCTTCAAGGACACGTTGTCGGCGACGCAGCAAGACGACCTGGTCGCGTATCTAATGAGTTTGAAGGGCGCACAATGAAAATTTCCCTATCCGCGCTCATGATCGCTGTTTCACTCTTGCTGGCTCCGCCGCGATCGTTCGCGCAAGACGTGACCTACGAGCAGTTGGTGCGCGCCGATCATACACCGCAAGACTGGCTGATGTACGGCGGCGACTACAAATCGCAGCGGTATTCAAGGCTCACGCAGATCAACCGCGAAAATGTCCACAGCCTAAAAGCGGCGTGGATGTACCAGCCGAACCACCCGCTGCAGCCGTTTGAATCGTCGCCCGTCGTCGTGGACGGCATGATGTACGTCACGGAACCGCTGAGCACGGTGACTGCTCTGGACGCGCGCCTGGGCACCAAGATCTGGACCTGGTCGGCTCACCTTCCCGACAAAATTCTTACCGTCGGAGTCCATCGTTCGAATCGAGGCGTGGCGATTCTCGACAACACGCTTTATATGGAGACGCTTGACGCGCACCTAGTGGCGCTCGACGCTAAAACAGGCGCGGTGAGATGGACGGTTCACGTTGACGAGAACGATCGGGGCTACGCGATGACGGGCGCACCGCGAGTGCTGAACGGGAAGGTGATTGTTGGAGTTTCAGGAGGGGACGTCGGAATTCGTGGCTTCGTCGACGCCTACGACGCGAAGACGGGCAAACGGATCTGGCGTGTGTGGACCATTCCAAGCCCAGGCGAGCCTGGTTCGGAAACTTGGGGAAAAGATATGTCCGGCACGGGCGGCGGAGGCACGTGGGGTACCGGATCCTACGATCCGGAGCTAAACCTGCTCTATTGGACTACCGGAAATCCCGCTCCCGATTACAACGGCAGCGACCGGGTGGGCGACAATCTCTACTCAGACTCCGTGCTCGCCATCGACCCTGACGCTGGAAAGCTGAAATGGTATTTCCAGTTTACGCCGCACGATACGCACGACTGGGATGCGATCCAGGTGCCTCTGTTGTTCGATAACACTGTGGACGGCAAACCGAGAAAGTTCCTGGCGCTCGCAAACCGCAACGGATTTTATTACGTTCTGGATCGCGTAACGGGCGAGTTCGTGGCCGGCGTCCCCTTTGTGACCGAAACATGGGCCAAAGGTCTCGACAAGAAAGGGCGACCGATCTTGTTGCCCAACACAGAGCCGACCGCTGAGGGGAATTTGGTCTATCCCGACGGCCACGGCGGCACGAACTGGAACAGCCCGTCCTACAGTCCGCAGACAAAACTGTTCTACGTGTCAGCTCGTGAAATCGGCGCGTATACCGTGGCGGGCAAACCGAAGGTTGACTTTCCCGGTTTCGGCGGAGGAGGACGAAACGCTCTTTCGGGAGACGATTCCTACGGTGCAATCCGCGCCCTTGATGTGATGACCGGAAAACTAAAATGGCAATACAAGATGCTTTCCCCTGCGGAGACCAGCACGCTCGCGACCGCGGGTGACCTCGTTTTCGCTGTAACTGACGAAGGCAATTTCTTTGCACTCGATGCCGCGAGCGGTAAGCTGTTGTGGGAGTTTACGGTCGGCGGAGCCAACGCTGAGTCCAACCTCATCACCTATGAAGTGGGCGGCAAACAATACGTAATCGGGGCTTCCGGCAACTGCTTCGTTGCTTTTAGTTTGCCGTAGCCGGAAAACGATGATGCTAGGGAATTTGAGGAGGCAATTCATACCATGAAAGTTAACCGACGAAAGCTCTTATCGCTGCTGGGCATGTCTCCGGCGCTGCTCGCGGGCTCCACGGTGGAGGCGGACCAAAAGAAAAAAGACGGGCACGCCAGTGCGGGAAGCGAGCAGAAGTTGACGGCGGTCAGTCCCAAAGGCACTCCTCCAGCCGTGCAGCTGTATGCCATGGCTCCTCGTGCCAGCTCCCTTGATGGGAAGACCCTCTACGTGGTGGACGCCACTAGTTTCGATGGAAGCGCGACACTCCTGAAAAATATGCAGGCTTGGTTTCAACAAAACATGCCCGGTGTCAAAACCGTCTTCCGAACCAAGGCCGGGGTGTATGCCGAGGATGACCCGAAGCTCTGGGCGGAAATCAAGGCAAACGCATACGCCACCATCATGGCCATTGGGCATTGAGGAGGCTGCGCCCCAGCGACCGTGAGTCACTGCGTAACGGTGGAAAAGATGGGCGTCCCTGCAATCCCGATGTGCACCAAGGCCTACACGGAATTGGCGAACCTCACCGCGGCAAGGGAGGGCATGCCGCACTTACGTCAAGTGTTCACTCCTCATCCTGTGGGGGGCAAGACAGAGAAGGAACTCGCGGCATATCTGGTTAATCCCGATCCGGTATCGGGAAAGCAGATCATGAAGGAAATCATTGACGATCTGACCGTGCCGCTTTCGGCGGACGAGGAGAAGACCGGGATGCAATCGATCTCGGCAGGACCGGCGACCTACGGCCCGGAAACCGCGGATAACCTGCAAGAAATCTTCATGAATAACGGAATGACGGATTACATGCCGATCATCATCCCCACTGAAGAGAAAGTGGAAGCAATGCTGAAGGGCACAAGTCACAGTCCGGACGAAGTGCTCAGGACGGCGATGCAAGGTGTGGGCTATACGTCTGCGCGGTGGGCCTACACGGTCCGGCAGGTAGCTGTGAACGCGGTGATGGCGGGATGCCGCCCGGAATATTTTCCAGTGATCCTCGCCATGGCCTCTGTGGGCTCATTAGGTCTTTTCGGTTCGACGACGTCGTCCAGTGCGGCGCTGGTGATCAACGGCCCCATCCGCGACAAGCTCAACATGAACTACGGTCTCGGCGCGCTCAGCCCCTTCGCGCAGTCGAACGCCACGATTGGGCGATCGTGGACGCTGATGGGCAAGAACCTCAGCAACGCAGGCATACCGGGCGACACCTACCAAGGTGGACAGGGCAACCAGTTGGACTACAACAACTGCGTACTTGCGGAGGACGAGAAGAACAGCCCCTGGACTCCACTTCACGTGCAATTGGGATTCAAGCCCGAGGAAAACGTGGTCAGTATTTTCGACGGGCCGGACGTGCGCCAGGGTCATGGCGCGAGGGGCGCGGGGGCCGAACCTGCGATGTTCGATGAACAGATCACCTTCATGTTGCAATCCATGGTTGGCGGATCCGGTGCGCTGGTGATTTGCGACCCGCTGGTGGCAAGGCGTCTGGTGGACCAGGGGTACGATACGAAGGAAAAACTGATTGACTGGTTGTGGAAGAACACGGTGCGTACGGCGAAGGATTTCCGGGAGTCCTTCTTAGCCCCCTTTCACTTGTATCCGCTCGCGCTGCAAGGAAGAGAGCCTTATGCCACGTGGTACAAAGTTCCAGAAGACACGCTCATCCCCTTTTTCCCCAGTGCCAAGGACATTAATTTGGTCGTTTGCGGCGGCCAGGCCAACGCCTTTTTCCAGATAGCCAACATGCGCCACGGCCGGAGCGCGTCCATAGACAAGTGGATGTAGCTGGAGCTCGCACGATCCTGACAAATGCCCGCCGGCCACAGCTAGGCTTCTAGAACTGTCCCCCGATCCGTCCGCCTGAGCGCGCATCACCCTTCGCGTTCGGCCGTACAAATACCGTAGAACGTTAAATCCAAATCCGCGCGGGGGTCGTACTAGGGGTGTTGGTTCAAACTTAAGAAAGGGAGAAAAACGAAATGAAATCACGATTTCTGATTGCACTCTGCGCGCTCGTTCTCCTAGGAATCTCGACCGTCGCCGCACCTCAGGACTCCATGTCCATGAAGCAGGATCCCATGGTCGGCGGCGCGGCCATGTATCCCACCAAGGACATCGTTGACAACGCCGTCAACTCGGCCGACCACACCACCCTGGTAGCCGCGGTGAAGGCTGCAGGCCTGGTGGACACGCTGAAGGGACCGGGCCCGTTTACCGTTTTTGCCCCCACGAATGAAGCGTTCGCGAAGCTGCCGATGGGCACCGTGGACACGCTGCTGAAGCCCGAGAACAAGGACATGCTGACGAAAGTGCTCACCTACCACGTGGTCTCCGGGAGATTGAGCACGAACGATATCCGAAAAATGATCAAGGCGGGCCATGGCACGGCTGAACTGAAGACCGTGAGCGGCGGCTCGCTCTGGGCGATGGAGCAAAACGGCAAGATCATGTTGAAGGACGAAAAGGGCGGGATGTCTACGATCACGATTCCCAACGTGTTTCAGTCCAATGGCGTGATTCAGGTTGTGGATACAGTTCTGCTTCCGAATTAGCTTCTTCGAACTTCCTGATCCGATAGCCGGGCGGCTGGCGATCAAGCAGCCGCCCGGTTCTTGCTCATTTCGTCTCGAGAGATTCCTGCTCGAGCCTGCAAAACTCTTATGACTGGTATCGCACCCTGTCCACCGCCGATTGCTTGACTGGCGCTTAGGCCGCCGCTAGACTGGATTCGTTCTTGATAGAGGTGCGGAGGCCATGAGTAGCCGGGCCGAAACTTCCGGACAGCTTCGGAAGGCCAGGCGAAAGGGGTTGGTAGGCAGGTCGCTCCGCCGAAATCGTCGCGATAGCTGAATCACGGCGATTGGGGGATACGCCGAAAGGCCATCCACTGTCATCCGTTGCAAAACGGGTGGAGCGCTATCGAGGAGTGAAGACACGAGCGGCGCCTCTCGCGTATCCTTCCTTCTCGTTTCGTTCCATCCCCAAAGCAGGTACTGATGAATGCGTACGAGCTGACTCGAACGCTGGTAGATATCGAGTCTATTACGGAAAATGAGGGTCCGGTCGCGGCGTATCTCCACGATCATCTCGCGAAGCTTGCCGCGCGCACCGGCGGGCGCGCCGAGCGGATGGAGGTCGAGCCGGGCCGATTCAACGTGCTAGCGTACTGGGGCCAGCCTGCGGTGACGCTGTCGACGCACATGGACACCGTGCCGCCGTTTTTCGCGTCACGCGAGGACTCGGAGTTCATCTGGGGGCGCGGGGCGTGCGACGCAAAGGGAATCATCGCGGCGATGGTCGCAGCGGCGGAAAAGCTGCTGGGCGAAGGCGCGAGGAATTTCGCGCTGCTCTTCGTGGTCGGTGAAGAGCGCAACAGCGCAGGAGCAGCGGTTGCCGCGCGGATGCCTCGCGGGTCGAAATATCTGGTGAATGGCGAGCCGACCGAGAACAAGCTGGTTCTCGCGTCCAAAGGCGTGCTGCGCTCCGAGGTTGTCGCTCGCGGAAAAATGGCGCACTCGGCTTATCCCGAGCTCGGCGCATCGGCGATCGAAGCGCTATTGGACGCGCTCGAAGCAATTCGCAAAGTTCCACTCCCGAGCGATGCGTTGTTGGGTGCTTGCACGATGAATATCGGGACGATTTCGGGAGGCCGCGCGCCCAACGTGATCGCGGACGCGGCCAAAGCCGAAATCCTGGTGCGGCTGGTGGGTGATGCGGCGCCGATTCGTGAGGCATTCGCTCGGGCCGCGGGCCAGCGTGTGGAACTGGTCGAGATTCTTTGCATACCGCCGATTCGCTTCGCGAGCGTGGATGGAATGCCCACAACGGTTGTATCCTTCACCACCGATGTCCCAGTGTTCGGCAAAACCTGGGGCGAGCCGCTGCTGCTGGGGCCCGGAAACATTCATGTGGCGCACACTCCGGACGAGCGCATCTCGAAACGAGAACTTTCGGAGGCGATCGAGATGTATGCGAACGTCGTAAAAAAACTGCTCGCGAAGGATTGAGGGGCGCGGCAATGAATCTCGCGATTGTCGGATACGGAAAAATGGGGCGGCTCATCGAGCACCTCGCTACGGAGTACGGATTCGACGTGAAGCTGCGCCTCGATGTGGACAACAATTCAAAGTTCGAGGGCTTCACGAAGGAGAATTTCCGCGGCGTGGATGCGGCCGTGGAATTTTCGACGCCATCGGCTGCGATCGAAAATATCGAGCGCCTCGCGCGGCTGGGCGTGAACGCGGTGATCGGGACGACAGGCTGGTTCGGGGAAATCGAGCGCGTACGGGCGGCCGTCGAACGCGGCGGAACGGGACTGGTTTGGAGCCCAAATTTTTCGGTGGGGGTCAGCGTGTTCAATCAGATTGTGGCGGAGGCTGCGCGACTGCTCGCGCGCCAGCCAGAATACGGCGCATGGGCTTGGGAAATCCACCACGCGACGAAAAAGGACGCACCTTCGGGAACGCTGCTGGCCCTGGTCGAGCGAATGAAAGAACAGGGCTACCGTAAGCCGATTGACACAAGCAGCATCCGCGCGGGCGCGCATCCGGGAACGCACGAGATTGGTTTTGATTCCGCCGCCGATACGATTACGATTCGCCATACGGCGCGCAGTCGCGAAGGATTCGCGCGAGGAGCGCTGCGGGCGGCGCGATGGGTGGCCGGCAAGAAAGGCTTTTTCGATTTTCGGGAGATTGTGAACGAGCTGGAGTAAGGTGGTCGGTAAGGAGGGGAAAATGTTTACGGGATGCGGCACGGCGCTGGTTACGCCATTTCGTCAAGATCTTTCACTCGATGAAACCGCGCTGCGGCAGCTGGTGCAGCGCCAGACCGCGGCCGGGATCAATTTCCTGGTACCCTGCGGCACCACGGGCGAAAGCCCGACGCTGAGCGCCGCGGAACAGCGGCGCGTAGTGGAAATCACCATCGCAGAAGCGCGGCGCACCAAGACTCCCGTAGTCGCCGGAGCCGGCGGCAACAACACCGCGCACGTCATCGAACTGGCGCGTGAATTCGAAAAGCTGGGCGCGAGCGGAATTCTTTCCGTCAGCCCCTACTACAACAAGCCCACGCAGGAAGGCCTGTATCAACACTACAAGGCCATCGCCGAGGCGATTTCGCTACCGATCATCCTCTACAACATTCCCGGACGCACGGGCGTCAATATCGAACCGGCCACGGTGGCGAGGCTCGCGGAGATCGAGAATATCGTTGGCGTGAAGGAAGCGTCGGGAAATATCGCGCAGATGGCCGTGGTGCTCGCGAGTGTGCCCAAGAATTTCGCCGTGCTTTCGGGCGACGATGGGATCACGATTCCGTTGATGGCGCTCGGTGGGCGCGGCTTGATTTCCGTCGTATCGAATGAAATTCCCGCGGAAATGACGCGCATCGTGCAGCTCTGCCTCGCGAACGATTTTGTCGCTGCGCGCGAAATTCATCAGCACTATTTCCGGCTGATGGAAGCGAATTTTGTGGAGACCAATCCGGGACCGGCCAAAGCCGCAATGGCATTGATGGGCCTGCTCGAGCCCGTATTCCGGCTGCCGATCGTCGCGCCGAAACCGGAAAACCTCGCAAAAATCCGCAGCGCCCTCGAAGGTGTTGGGCTGATCCAGCAGGTCTATGCTGCCCGCTGAAATCAGCACCGAGATTGAGCGGCTGTTCGACGAAAATCCGGGGCATTACACCGGCGCGCATCTGCGCTTGTTTCAGCAATTCAAGGACGCCCTGAATGCAGGCGAAATCCGCGCGGCCGAGCCGGATTCCGCGCGGGCCAGTGGATGGCGCGTGAATCCGTGGGTGAAGAAGGGGATTCTGCTTGGTTTCCGCATGGGCAAAATTGTGAATATGTCCATTGACGCATCGCGCCAGCCATTTTTCGACAAGTCCACGTACCCGGTGAAAAATATGTCGGCGGATTCCGGCGTGCGGATTGTGCCGGGCGGGTCCAGCATTCGCGACGGCTGCTACGTCGGCAAGGGCGTTACCTGCATGCCACCGATGTACATCAACGCGGGCGCGTATGTGGACGAAGGAACGATGATTGATTCGCACGCGCTGGTCGGAAGCTGCGCGCAGGTCGGACGGAAATGCCACATCTCCGCCGCGGCACAGATTGGCGGCGTGCTCGAGCCTGTCGGCGCGCTGCCCGTGATCATTGAAGACGAAGTACTGCTCGGCGGGAACTGCGGCGTCTATGAAGGCACGGTTGTGAAGCGGCGCGCTGTGCTCGGCACCGGAACTGTCCTCAACCGCTCGACTCCGGTGTATGACGTGGTCACCGGCGCGGTGCACAGCGCAAGCGCCGACGAACCGCTGGTGATTCCGGAGAATGCCGTCGTTGTCGCCGGTTCGCGGGCCATCGCTCAGGGCCGCGGCAAAGACTGGAATCTTTCGCTCTATACGCCGGTGATCGTGAAATATCGCGACGCAAAGACCGACGTGAAAGTGCAGCTCGAGGACCTGCTGCGCTGAGGGGTTAAGTGATGGAGCCTCGTTTGCTAATCCTGCAGCTTGGACCCTTCGCGATTCTGCTGGCGACCGCCGGCTATCTTCAGGCGCGTTGGGACCAGATTCCAGATCGTTTCCCGATTCACTGGGGCATTGGCGGTGTGCCCAACGGATGGTCCACGCGAACTCCGGAGAGTGTGTACGGTCCTTTGCTATTTGGCGCAGCTCTCGTAATCGGCATCTCCCTGCTCGCATACGCGATATCGCATAGCGCGCAACGAGTTCCGGTGACAGGTGACGAGCCGGGCAAAGGAGATTTCGCGCACCGAATCGCTCTGGTCCTGCTGGGGGTCGAATTCTTCGTTGCTGCCGTATTGTCCATGGTGGCTCTGCCGCCATTCACGGGAAGCCCGGGCGTGGTGCCGATTGTAATTTTGGCAGTGGTGATGATCGCTTCCGCCATTCTTCTGAGCAGATGGCTGAGCCGCGGACGCGTTTCAGCGCAACACAGCCCCGCAGATGACGCGTGCTGGAAGCTTGGGATGTTCTATTTTAATCCGGATGACTCGGCGCTGTTCGTCGAGAAACGCATCGGCATCGGATACACGATCAATTTCGGGCGCGATTCCGGGTGGATCGTCATGGCGCTCATGCTGTTCGTACCACTCGGACTGGCCGCCTGGGCGATTTCACATCATTAAACCGCGCCCGCAGGAAGGCGCCATGCGCATCGCGATCGTATCCGACATTCACGGTAATCGAACCGCGTTTGAGGCGGTCCTGGAAGATCTGCGGCAAACCTCTCCCGATTTGGTCCTCCACGGCGGCGATTTGGCGGCCAGCGGAGCAAGTCCTGCGGGGATTGTGGATCGCATTCGCGATCTCGGTTGGCACGGCGTGGCTGGCAATGTCGATGAAATGCTGTGGAGGCCCGAATCGCTAACGGAGTTTGCAAATCAAGCGCCCCAGTTGGAGGCCCTTTGGGCCGCGACCCGAGAGATAGCGACGGCAACCCGCGACGCGCTGGGAGAAGAGAGGCTCGCCTGGCTTCGCGGCCTGCCACGCATTCAGACTCTTGGTTCGATGGCGCTGGTGCATGCGAGTCCCGAGAGTCTCTGGCGCTCACCCGCGCCGGAAGCGAGCGATGCAGAGTTGGAGTCGACGTATGGACCCCTCGGCCGGCCGATTGCCGTCTATGCGCATATCCATCGCTCATACATTCGGACCGTTTCAGGAATGATCGTCGCCAACACGGGCAGTGTTAGCCTTTCCTACGATGGCGATCGCCGCGCTGCATACCTTTTGCTCGATGACTCCCAGCCGACAATCCGCCGCGTCGAGTACGACATCGACACGGAGCTTAGGGCTCTCTCCGGTTGCGGTCTCCCCCGCACCGATTGGATTGCGAGGATGCTCGATAGCGCCAGCCCCGAAATGCCGTAAGCGACGCGACTCCGCGCTTGACATGGGCGTCGCCTTATCATAATTTTAAATCCGTCATGAAACTGCTGCGGACACATTATAGCCATCACCATCACGTGAACCCGTGCCCGCGGCGGTGTGGCTAGCTGGATCGAAATTAGCTGCACTGATCAGCCCGCTGGCGCGGCAAGCGCTGGCGGGCTTTTTGTTTTTAAGGAGACATCGAAGCCATGGATCTCGATTTCGAAAAGGAAAACGGATTGATTCCGGCGATCGTGCAGGATGCCGTGAACGGCGAAGTGCTGATGCTGGGATTTATGAACCGCGAAGCTCTCGCGAAGACACAGGAAACCGGCTTCGTCACGTTCTATAGCCGCTCGCGCAAGAAACTCTGGATGAAAGGCGAGAGTAGCGGGCAAAAACTGTTGCTGCGGGAAATGCGCGTGGATTGCGACCAGGACGCGTTGCTCGTGCGCGCCGAGCTCGATGGCGGCGCCGTATGCCACGAGGGCTATCGCAGCTGCTTCTTTCGACAGATGGATCGTGCGGGCGAAGCAAAAGTGATCGCCAAACGGATTCTTTCGCCCGAGGAACTCTACGGAAAGGCCAAAAAATAATGAGTCGCTTGAAACTCGGAATTCCCAAGGGAAGTCTGCAGGACTCGACCGTCGATCTGTTCGCAAAAGCTGGCTGGCGAATTTCGATCAGCTCGCGCAGCTATTATCCCGGCATTGATGATCCGGATATCGAATGCATGTTGGTCCGCGCGCAGGAAATGGCGCGATACGTGGAAAGCGGCGCGCTCGATGCCGGCCTCACGGGCAAGGATTGGATTCTGGAAACAGGCGCGGACGTCGAGGAAGTCATCGAGCTGGTCTATTCGAAGACGAGCTTCGGGCGCGTGCGCTGGGTGCTGGCCGTGGCGGAGGATTCGCCGATTGAGAGCGTGCGAGACCTGGAAGGAAAAGTGATTGCGACCGAGGCCGTGAAGATGACCCAGCGATATCTCGCGAAGCATGGCGTGAAGGCGCGCGTGGAATTTTCCTGGGGCGCCACGGAAGTGAAAGTCCCGCAGCTGGCCGACGCCATTGTGGAGGTGACAGAAACGGGCTCGTCTCTGCGCGCCAACCACCTGCGCGTGGTGGATACTCTGCTTGAATCGGCCACCTGGTTGATCGCCAACCGCGCGGCGCGCAAAGATGCCTGGAAGCACGAAAAAATCGCGCACATGGCGATGTTGCTTGATGGCGCGATCAAGGCCTACAGCCGCGTGGGATTGATGCTCAACGTGCGGCGCGACGATCTCGACAAAGTGCTAGCCGCGCTGCCGTCGCTGCGAAATCCCACGGTCGCGCAGCTGAGCGACGCGGGATGGGTGGCCATCAATACGATCGTCGAAGAGAAAACCGTCCGCGAACTGATTCCCAAACTGAAAGCGGCGCGCGCGGAAGGAATCGTGGAGTATCCGCTCAACAAGGTGGTCTATTGATGCATATTCTTCCGTTGACGGACGCAAACGAAAAGAAAATGCTGGCCTCCCGCTGCACAAACAGCCGCGCCGCGGAGCGCGTCGCGGGGCGCATTGTTGCGGACGTGCGGCGCCGCGGAGATGCGGCGCTTTTTGCCTGGACGAAGAGGCTCGACCGGCTGGCGGTCGGTCCGGGGAATGTGTGGATATCGCGCGCGGAAATGCGCGTCGCGCGCAAAAGCGTTTCGCGCGAATTTCTGGCCGCCATTGACCATGCCGCGCGCAACATTCGAGCCGTCGCGCGGCGGCAGAAGCCGCAGGAATGGATGATCGAAGTCGAGCCGGGAGTGCGCGCCGGACAGCGCGTACGTCCAATCGAATCGGTGGGATGCTATCTGCCGGGCGGACGCTTTTCGCTGGCTTCCACGCTGCTGATGACGGTGATCCCGGCGCAGGAGGCCGGCGTGCGTGAAATTGTCGTGGCCAGCCCGCAACCGGGACCGGCACTGCTCGCGGCTGCAGAAAAACTCGGCGTGCGGCGCGTGGCGCGCGTGGGCGGCGCGCAGGCCATCGCGGCGCTGGCCTATGGGACACGCTCGATTCCGCGCGTCGCCAAGATTTGTGGGCCGGGCAATCGGTTCGTCACCGCCGCGAAGAAGATCGTGAGCAATGACTGCGCCATCGACATGCTCGCGGGCCCCACGGAAGCGCTGGTCTTTGCGGTGCGCGGCAATGCGCGGTTTATTGCCGCGGACTTGATCGCGCAGGCCGAGCACGACCCCGACGCAATTTCGGTGCTCGTCACCACTTCGACGCGGCTGGCGCGCGCCGTCGCTGCGGAAATCGAGCGGCAGTTGGCGGAGCTCCCGAAGTCAAATCTCGCGCGGCGCTCGCTTTCAAAGAATGGCGCGATTCTGGTTGCGAAGAATTTGGCGAACGCTGCCCAGTTCGTAAACCGGTTTGCGCCGGAACATTTGAGCCTGCCCGGCGGCGCCGACGGACTTCTGGGCCGTATCGATTCCGCGGGAAGTATTTTCCTCGGTGACTGGAGCGCGCAGTCGTTCGGCGATTATGCGAGCGGCACCAATCACGTCCTACCGACCGGCGGAGTGGCGCGCACGCGCGGTGGCCTTTCCGTTTCAGACTTCGTGAAGTGCATCGGCGTGCAGCAAGTATCGCGTGTGGGAGTGCGGCGCCTCGCGCCAGTGGTGAAGCAATTCGCGCGCGCCGAAGGCCTTGCCGCGCACGCCCGATCGGTCGAGGTGCGGAAATGAAGCCGGCGATTCGAGTGCGGCAAGCGGTCGAGCGGATGCGTGCCTATCATCCGCCGCTCGAAGGGCGCAGGGACAAACTCCGCCTGGATTTCAATGAGAATCCCATCGGATGCTCGCCGGCCGTGCGGCGCGCGCTCGCGAAACTTAGCGCTGCTTCCATATCGACGTATCCCGAGCAGGAAACCGTGCGCCGAAAAGCCGCCGGGTATTTCGGAGTCGAGCCTTCGGAAATTCTGCTGACGAATGGCACGGATGAAGCGCTGAGTCTGGTCGTGAATGCGTTCGTCGAGCCAAGGGATGAGGTTCTGCTGGTCGAGCCGACTTACGCCATGTACCGTTTCTACTCGGAGTTGGCAGGGGCTCGGATCGTGGCGCCACGTTACGACGCCGCCCTATGTTTCCCGTGGAACAATGTACTCACAGAACTGCGAAAAGGGCCCCGCGTCTTCTTTCTCCCCAATCCGAATAGCCCGACGGGCAACCTGCTGTCCGCGCGAGAGTTGCAGCGAATCCTCGAAGCGGCCGGGCGGACGATGGTTGTGATTGATGAGGCGTATTTCGAATTCTCCGGCGTGACGGTGATTCCGTGGATTCGGCGGCACAGAAATCTGATCGTTACGCGCACGTTCTCGAAGACGGCGGGGCTGGCTGGGCTGCGCCTCGGCTGCATCTTCGTCCACCGCGAAATGGCCGCGACCATGAGGAAAGCGCAATCGCCGTATCCCGTGAATGCCGCTGCGCTGGTGGCTGCCGAAGCGGCAATGCGGGACCGAGCTTTTATCGCCCGGACGGTGCGTGAAGTGCGCCGCAGCCGCGTCGAATTCGCGGGCGGGATGAAACGACTAGGGGTGCAATGCTTCCCGAGCGCGGGGAATTTCGTGCTGGTGCATTTCGGCGAGCGAGCGAAGCAAATGGTTGCGGCGCTGACGCGCAAGGGAATATTGGTACGCGACCGCTCGAGCGATTTCGGCGGCGAGGGCTACGTCCGCATCACGCTGGGAACTCCGGCGCAGACGCGGCGCCTGCTGCGCGAATTGAAAGAGATCCTATGAGAAAAGCGGCATTGCAAAGAACCACGAAGGAAACCGAAATTCGCCTGAAGCTGAATCTCGATGGCCGCGGCAAGTCACAGATACGCACGGGAATTCGTTTCTTCGATCACATGCTGGAACAGATCGCGCGCCACGGCGGCCTCGATCTCGATCTATCGGCGAAGGGCGATTTGGACGTGGACCAACACCACACCGTGGAGGACGTGGGCATCGCGCTGGGCGAGGCGGTGAAGAATGCGCTGGGATCGAAGCGCGGAATTCTGCGCGCCGGTTATTTCCTGATGCCGATGGACGATTGCCTGGCGGCCGCGGCGCTCGATTTTTCCGGCCGTGCGTATTGCGTCTGCAATTTCACGATTTCGGCGGCGCGCGTCGGAGATTTTCAAACCGAGTTGATGGAGGATTTCTTTCGCGCGTTTGCGCACGCGGCCGCGGCCAACGTGCACTTGAAACTGATGTACGGCCGGTCGTCGCATCACCAAGTCGAATCCATATTCAAGGCGTTTGCAAAGGCGCTGCGTTTCGCGGTCACGCGCGACAAGCAGCTTCGGCGCGTGCTGCCATCCACGAAGGGGCTGCTGTGAAAATCGCGATCGTGGACTACGGCGCCGGGAATCTGCCTTCTGTCGAGCGCGCGCTCCGCGGGTTGGGCGCGGAGACGGAACGCGCGGTCGAGCCGGGGCAACTGCGCGCGGCGACAGCGATTGTGCTGCCCGGTGTGGGACACTTCGCGGCGTTTGTCGCGGGATTGCGCGAAAGGAATCTTACGGAGGCGCTGCGCGCCGCTTTCGAGGCAGGCATACCGATTCTCGGAATTTGCCTGGGACTTCAGGCGATGTTCGCTTCGAGTGAAGAAGCTCCCGGAGACAAGGGCCTTGGTTTTTTCCCGGAGGAAGTTCGCGCGCTGCCGACAAACGTAAAGTCCCCGCACATCGGCTGGAATCAGTTGCGGCGTACGCAGTCGAGCATGCTGCTTCACGGCATTCCCGACGACGCCTATTTTTATTTCGCGCATTCCTTTGCGGCGCCGGCTACGGCGAAGCCGACAGTGGCGGCTTGCGATCACGGCTTCCCGTTTTCCGCAGTGATCGAGCGCGGCAGCCTGCGCGGCGTGCAATTCCACCCGGAAAAATCCGGTGACGCGGGCGCGCAGGTTCTGCGCAATTTCCTGGAATCCGTCCGATGACGCTCGCTCGCAGAATCATTCCGTGCCTCGACGTGGACGCAGGGCGCGTGGTGAAGGGAATCGAGTTTGAAGGCTTGCGCGACATGGGCGATCCCGCCGAGCTCGGGGCGCGCTACAACCGCGAAGGCGCGGACGAACTCGTGGTACTCGATATCAGCGCGTCGGTGCAGGGACGCGCGACATTTCTCGAGACGATCCGGCGGGTGGCCGAACAACTGAACATTCCGCTGACGGCCGGAGGTGGAATCCGAAAAATGGAGGATGGCCGCGCCGTGCTGCGCGCGGGCGCAGATAAAGTGACCGTGAACACCGCAGCGGTCCAGCGGCCGGAATTAATTTCGGAGCTGTCGCAGCAATTCGGCGCGCAGGCGGTGGTGCTTTCGCTCGACGTGAAGCGCAAGGGCAATTCCTGGGAAGCCTACACGCGCGGCGGGCGAGATGCGACGGGGCTCGACGCGGCCGAGTGGGCCTCGGAAGCGGTGTCGCGCGGAGCCGGAGAGATTTTGCTCACTTCGATCGACCGCGATGGCACGTGCAGCGGATTCGATTGCGAGCTGACTGCAAAGATTGCGGCTACGGTGCCGGTGCCCGTGATTGCTTCGGGCGGCGCCAGCACGTTCGAGGATTTTCTCGCCGTGTACACGGATGGCCAAGCAGACGCCGCGCTCGCCGCTTCGATTTTCCATCAAGAGACCCGTTCGATCGCCGCGCTGAAGAAATTCCTGTCCGAACGCGGCGTGCCGATCCGCCTAAGCCGATAGGCGTAGGAAAAATGGAATCGAGAGCGCCATGATCATTCCCTGTATTGATCTACAAGGCGGAAAGGCCGTGCAGCTGGTGCGCGGCCGGCGGCGAGCGCTGGCGGTAAACGACGTTCTCGGCCTGCTCGACCGGTTCCGCGACTATCCGATTCTGCATGTGATTGACCTCGATGCCGCCATGCGAAAAGGGTCGAATTCGCGATGGATCAAGTTGTTGTGCCAGCGAGGGAACCGGAAAGTGCGGGTTGGCGGCGGGATTCGGACGGTGGCGCGCGCGGAGAGAATTCTTTCGTGGGGCGCGGAAAAAATTATCGTCGGCAGCGCGGCCTTTCGAAATGGAGAAGTGGCGCGCGATTTTCTCGATGAGCTGGCCACGCGCGTTGGGCGCAAGCAGGTGATCGTGGCGCTTGATACCGAAGGTGGCCGGATCGTCGTGCGCGGGTGGCGGGAGCGCCTGAAACTCCGGCCCGCGGATGTGATCCCCGCGCTTGAGCCTTTCTGTTCGGGATTCCTTTCCACGTTCGTGGACAACGAAGGCACGATGAAGGGAACCGACCTTGCGTGGTTTCGGCAGCTTCAGCGTGTCACCAAGTTGCCCATCACAGCCGCAGGCGGAATTCGCAGCATGCGCGAGGTGAACGCGCTCGAAAAGGCTGGCATGGACGCCGCCGTGGGAATGGCAATTTACACCGGGCAACTCGCTGGCGACAAAACCGGGCTCCGCCGGCCGTAGGTTCCAAGAGCTGGCCCTCATCGACAGCCTCCTTCTATATAACTGATAATACGAATGTTAATTGAATACTGCGGCCGCCGGGACAGGTCCAAGGCTTGAACGTTCGTACCAGTCATTTGAGAATCCTGGCCTATAGGGCATACCTGGATCGGGCGGCTATCCTCATCCTCGCTGGAAGAAGCGAGTCATCCGGTCCCGACCGCAAGGGACCTCCCAGACGGGGGAAATTGAGATGCGTACTGAGGGAATCCGCAAATCCGCATTCAGCTGCATGGTTTTATCCGGCGCGCTGCTATTTGGCCAGCCACTCCACGCACAGCACGTGATTGCGAACCTGCCGCGCCTCACCGAAGGCGGCGAAAGCCCCGTTAGCTTCATGCGCCCGCACTATTCGATTTATACCCCGGACCATCTGTCGGCAATTGGCGCGACATCCGGCCCGCCAACTTCCGCACTTGCTCCCGCGCAGGTGCGCCACGCTTATGGGTTTGACCAAGTGACGAATCAGGGCGCCGGGCAGACGATCGGAATCGTGGACGCGTACGACGACGCCAAGGCGGAATCCGATCTCGGCGTGTTCAGCGGGCAATTTGGTTTGCCGGCCTGCACCAGCAGCAACGGCTGCTTCCGCAAAGTCTATTCGAATGGACGGGTACCTGTGGCGAACGCCAACTGGGCGGTGGAAATCGCGCTGGACGTCGAGTGGGCGCACGCGATCGCCCCGAAGGCCACCATTCTTCTGGTGGAAACACCGAGCAACAGCTTGACGGATCTGGTCAACGGTGTGACGACCGCAGTGCGCGATGGCGCGTCAACCGTCTCTATGAGCTGGACGGTGAGTGAGTTTTCCGGCGAGACGAGCATGGACAGGAATTTCGTCTCGAATGGCGTGACCTATTTGGCGGCTTCGGGCGATGCGGGGACCGGTGCAGTGTATCCGGCAGCGTCGCCGGATGTAATCGGAGTCGGCGGGACGTCATTGTATCTGAGCGCCAACGGCGGCTATCAGAGTGAAACGGCTTGGAGTGGCAGCGGCGGCGGATTGAGCGCGATCGAGCGCGAGCCTTCGTTCCAGGCGCAATTCGGGATACCGAATGATCCGCGCGGCTACCGCGGTAATCCAGATGTTTCGTACAACGGAAATCCCGGCACAGGCTACGCGGTTTACGATTCCGTCGGAATCAGCGGCTACGCCGGATGGTTTCAAGTGGGTGGCACGAGCGCGGGCACGCCGCAATGGGCCGCGTTGATTGCCATTACCAACTCGATGCGTGCGGCCGCCCGCAAATCAAGCCTCTCCAGCACGAACACCACGCTTTACTCGCTGGCGAAGACGGGGCTGAACTCGGAATTCCGAGCGGTCACACAAGGCACCAACGGCACATGCGGCAAGATGTGCACAGCCGGCCCTGGATATGACTACGTCACCGGGCTCGGTACGCCGCAGGTCAGCGCTCTGGTTACCGCACTCGCAGCCCAGCGCTAAACGCGACCGGACCGCTGCTCCGACCGGCTTCCTCAGCGGCGGGGCAGCGGGACCGGCGCATCCCAACACCCCTGGAAGCTTCTTCCCACTTACTCGCTGCAAGGGTCGAAGCCAGGCAGTGTGTCAGTTTGACCCATCGCACATCCTCTCAGCGAACGCCCACGCTGCAGACAAGAATTGCGAACGCAGCAACCAGCCCACATGTTCTGAACCAGTGATATAGATCCCAGCGATGCTCCTGTGCGCTCCGGTCATTCCGAAGAGATCCCACCGTCCATTTCGCGATTCGGTTGTTGATGGGCACGGGACCAACGAGCGAAAACACGATGGCGAGGATCTGTATGGCAAACGCGATTGCCACCAGGCGCCACGCAAGTCTGCCGAGATGCACGACGGGCAACAGCAGAAGTAGATTCAGCAGCGTGGAGCCCGCCATCCAAAACGGCACCACCTGACCAAACAGCGCGGCGAACGACGAGCGCACCGGTATATGAATTTCCAGCGGCTGACGATTGAGTGTGGGATGGGCGAACGCTGCCACATTTAGCTCACTTCCACACAGTAGACGCAGCACTACAACGGCAAGAAACTGTAGCGTCATGGCGAAAACACCTCCGAAATAATTGGATGTTGGTAAGAAGGCGGCCGTCACAGGTTGCAAATTGACCACAACACGCGCCGAACAGGCGTCGCGCGGATTTGCCCGCATAGTGTATAGTTTTTACAGGCGCGGCCATCGTAAACGCCGGGTTGCTCTCGCATCAGGCCACTTCGAATTGCTTTGCGCCGGATTCTCCTAAGACATGAAAAAGTCATTGCGAATAATGAAATTCGGCGGCACGTCTGTCGGCGATGCATCCTGTATCGCGCGCGTCGCGAAGATTGTGAAGGGAGCGGCGGCGGAAGGCCCGATCGTTGTCGTGGTCTCGGCGATGAGCGGCGTGACAAACCGCTTGATTGACGCCGCAAATCTTTCGGCATTGGCCGAGGGCAAGCAAGTGGACGTGATTTTCGCGTCGCTGCGCCTGCAGCACGAGACCGCGCTCGCCTCGCTACTCCATGACGATGCCAAACGGAAGCGCGTTGCGATTTGCGTCGGAAAGATCTTCGATGAAGGCGAGCGCCTTTGCAAGGGCACCGCGCTGCTGAAGGAGTTGACTCCGCGCTCGCTCGATGCGATTTCAAGCCTGGGGGAACGGCTTTCTGCGCCAATCATTGCCGGCGCTCTTTCAGAATTGGGAACACCCAGTGAATCGGTGGAAGCCACTGAACTCATCGTGACGAACGCCAGCCACGGCGGCGCTGATCCCCGGATGGATCGCACGCGCGAACGCTCCCAAGCACGCCTGCATCCATTGCTTGTGGAAGGCGTGGTTCCCGTGGTCACCGGGTTCATTGGCGCGACGCACGAAGGCGTATTGACGACGCTCGGGCGCGGCGGATCGGATTACTCGGCCACCATTTTGGGCGCGGCGCTCGGCGCAGGCGAAGTGATAATCTGGACCGATGTGGATGGTGTGATGACGGCGGACCCGCGGCTGGTTCCCGATGCGCGCACGATTCCTGAAATCTCCTACCGCGAAGCAACCGAGCTCGCATATTTTGGCGCCAAAGTGTTGCATCCGAAAACACTGCATGCGGTGTCGCAAGCGGGCATTCCCGTGTGGATTCGAAACAGCTTTACGCCAGAGAGAACGGGCACAAAGATCACGCCCAAGGGGCGCTCCAACGGCGGAGGCGTGAAAGCGCTGACTGCGATTCGCGACGTCGCGCTGATCACCATCGGCGGGCCCGGAATCGTGGGCCTGACCGACGTGGTGGGCCGCACCTTTTCGACAACGGCGGAAGTGCGCGCGAGCATCCTGCTGATCACGCAATCCTCGTCGCAGAATGACATCTGCTTCATCGTCGCCGCCGCCGATGCCAAGCGCACGGTCGAAGCTTTGCGCAAGGAATTCGCGCAGGACGTGGCACACGAAAAAGTGGAGCACATCACGATGGATACGACCATCGCAATTGTGGCCGTGGTCGGCGAAAACATGCGCGGCACTCCGGGCGTCGCCGGGCGCACATTTAACGCGGTGGGACGCGAGAACGTGAACATCATCGCGATCGCGCAGGGATCGTCGGAGACGAACATTTCGTTCGTCGTGTTCGAAAAGGAAATCAAGGCTGCTCTCGCAGCGACGCACCGGGAGTTCGGTCTGGCGGGATCGAAAGCCAAGGGTTCCTGAAATGATGGAAAAAACCGCGCGCGCGGCGGACCAGACGGCCGAAAAGGCCGTGCAGCGCTGCATTGATTCCGCCTGCGGCGCGACGTACGGCCTTCGCGAGCGCATCTACGTGTGCCCGCGATGCGGCGGGACGCTCGAAATTCTCTGCCATCTCGATGCATCCGGCGATCCGGCCGCGATGCGTCAGCGCTGGGCGGCTCGCGCTGCCTCGCGCGATCCGCGCGACGTGAGCGGAGTCTGGCGCTATCGGGAAATGCTTCCGTTCGATGAGCCCATCCCGTTCGTGACGTTGTTCGAAGGCAATACTCCGCTCTATCACGGACCGCGCTCCTCGCAGTATTGCGGCCTGGACGATTTGCGCCTGAAACATCAAGGCTGCAATCCGACCGGCTCGTTCAAGGACACAGGCATGACAACCGCCATCACTCAGGCGGTCGTGCTCGGCGCGCGCACGGCGGTCTGCGCCAGCACGGGAAATACTTCGGCGAGTCTTGCGGCATACGCGGGACGGGCTGGATTGCAGTCCGCCGTACTGCTGCCGCGTGGACAGATTTCTTCGGGAAAACTCGCGCAAAGCCTGGATTACGGCGCGCTGGTCTGCGAAATCGACGGCAACTTCGACGACTGCATGCGCCTGATTCAAGAACTGGGCGACGATCCCTCGATTTACGTGGCGAACTCGATCAATCCATTCCGGATCGAAGGGCAGAAGACGGTTGCATTTGAAATGATGGAGCAGTGCCTGTGGCAGGTTCCTGATCACGTGGTCGTGCCCGGCGGAAACATGGGCAACAGCACCGCACTGGGCAAGGGATTTCAGGAGTTGCTCGATCTCGGCATGATCGATCGGCTGCCGAAACTGAGCGTAATTCAGGCGGAAGGCGCGGCGCCGGTGGCGCGGCTGTTCGCGACGCTCGATCTGAAGCAGGCAGCCGGCGGCGCGAATCTCCCGGAGACAATGGCGCCAGTCGAAAATCCACGCACGCTAGCTACGGCGATCAAAATCGGAGCGCCCGTATCGTGGAAGAAAGCGCTGCGCGCGGTGTTGCGTTCGGAGGGAAAAGTCATCTCCGTGAGCGAGCAGGAAATTGCCGACGCGAAGGCCATCATCGGCCACGACGGAATCGGTTGCGAGCCGGGCTCCGCCACCACGGTCGCGGGAATCCGGAAGTTGGTGACCGCCGGACACATTCGGGCCGATGAAAACGTGGTCGCCGTGCTGACCGGCCATATGCTCAAGGATCCGGACTACGTGACCGCGTATCATCGCGGAACTTTGGCGATTGATTCGAGCGCGAAGGATGGTTCCGGGGCGCCCCAGGCGATTCACGGCGCATTTCAGAACTCGCCCCAGCGCGTGGCTGCAAACAAAGCCGCGATTCTGGCAACCTTGGAACGGCGACGATAGCGACGGCGATCGGCCCAATCCGATGACAGCCTCCCGGCAAAGTTCGTTTGAAGTGCGCGTTCCCGCTTCCACGGCCAATATGGGCGCGGGCTTCGACTGCCTGGGCCTCGCGCTGGAAATGTATCTTAGCGTGCGGGCCACGGTGCTCGCGAAACCCGAAGGGCGAGCTTTGGCGCGAAGCCGCGGCGTGCGCGGCACGTCAGAACTTCCCAGCGAACCCGATCAAAATTTGATTTTCCGCGCGATGCGCCATACGGCCGACCGCGAAGGATTCGCTTTGCCGCGCGTGCGGCTCGCGGTGCAAAACGAAATTCCCGTGGCAGGCGGACTCGGCAGCAGCGCAGCAGCAACCGTGGCAGGCATCGCGCTGGGTTTTGCGGTCACCGGTCGCGCCATCGCGAAGGACGCAACGCTGCGCTACGCGACAGAGATGGAAGGCCACCCCGATAACGTCGCCGCGGCGCTGCTGGGCGGGCTGGTTGTGACCTTCAGCCGTCCCGACGGAACGGTTGCCGCCGTGCGGAAGCACTGGCCAAAGGTGATTCGCTTGATCGTGGTCACGCCGAACGTGAAGCTCGAAACGAAGAAGTCGCGCGCCGTGCTGCCCGGGAGCATTTCGCGCGCCGACGCGGTGTTCAATTTGCAGAGGTCGGCGCTATTCGTGTCCGCGCTCGAGGACCGTCGCTACGAACTCCTGTGGGACGCGATGCAAGATCGGTTGCATCAGACGGCGCGCCAGGCACTTATTCCAGGGCTCGCCGAAGTGCTCGCGCTGCCGCGCACGCCCGGTCTGCTGGGAATCGCCCTCAGCGGCGCTGGGCCAAGCGCGGTTGCGTTGGCAACGGGCCGGTACGACGAAATCGGCAGAGCAATCGCGCATTGCTTCGAAAAACACAATTTGGCTCCGACGATCCGGCAATTGGAAGCTGCACAGGAAGGCCTCACCTCCACGCAGAAATACGTTTCGCAGAAGTAACGTTGGCCCGGACTTCGATCCCGCTCGAGACCCGGCTTGTAAGTGATTGCTGCTACCTAATTTGCGTGCTTCTCGATAGGCGCAAACGGGCGGTTTCTTTCAATTCCTTGTGCCAATGCCAGAACATCACACCCAGAGCCGTAACCGGGCCGAAGATGAACAGGATCGTGGCCAAAACCAGCAGGATCAGGAGAAGAATGTTGACCGAGGTCACCGCCATCAGATTTTCCCTCCGACGGGCGCGCGCGCAGTCCGAAGGGTATTTTGACGGACGCCACTCGATTCGTCAATAGCTTGCATCCGCCGCGCACCGGGCAAGCGGCCCCACAGGTTCTGATTCAACGGAAGTGACGAAGGTGTCGCACCCGACCCAAAATTCTTTGTCGAGCGCTCGGGAATCCAGGGAAAGGGCAAAGGACCCGGCTTACCATGCATCACAGGCGGCGCCACCGCCTCGATGATCGGGGGCGCACATGAGATAATGCCTGCTCGAAACCCTGACGGGTGGTCGGTACGTCTCATATAGGAACTTCTGGAGCGCTGAACAGATGTGGATCGTCCGACTCGCGTTACGCCGTCCCTATACCTTTGTCGTCGCCTCGATTCTGATTCTGATCCTGGGCGTGTTTTCGATTCTTCGCACGCCCGTGGACATTTTTCCGAATATCAACATCCCCGTCGTCAGCGTTCTGTTCGGTTATGCAGGGCTTTCGCCGGAGGAAATATCCGATCGCATTGTCTATAACTACGAGCGCTCGCTGACCACCACCGTCAACGATATCGAGCACATCGAATCGCAATCGCTGAACGGCCGCGCCATTGTGAAGGTTTTCTTTCAGCCGGGCGTGCAAATCAGCAGCGCGGTCGCCCAGGTGACGGCGATCTCCCAATCATCCATCCATTCCATGCCTCCCGGAACGCAGCCGCCATTCATTCTCCAGTACAATGCTTCTACCGTTCCCATCCTGCAGCTTGGACTTTCGGGCCAAGGCCTTTCCGAGCAGGAGCTGGGCGATCTCGCCCAGAATTTCCTCCGCGTAGGACTGATTACCATCCCTGGAGTCGCCGTGCCGTATCCTTACGGCGGAAAACAGCGCCAGATTCAGGTGGACCTGAATCCCCAAGCGCTGCAAGCCAAAGGGCTCTCTCCTCTGGATATCGTCAATGCCGTTAACAATCAGAACCTGATTCTGCCGGCAGGCACGGCTAAGATCGGCTCGTTTGAGTACCAAGTCGAAATGAACGGCGCTCCTCAAACGATTCAGGAATTGAATAACCTCCCGGTCAAGCAGTCCGGGAATTCGACCATCTACATTCACGACGTTGCGAACGTTCGCGACGGTTTCCCGCCACAGACGAACATTGTGCGCGTGGACGGGAAGCGCGCCGCCCTATTGTCGATCTTGAAAAATGGCGGGTCTACGCTCGACATTATTTCCAATATTAAGAAATTGCTGCCGACCATCTTGGCGGGACTCCCTCCGGAATTCAGAGTTCAGGCGCTCTCCGACCAGTCCATATTCGTGCTCGCGTCAATTAAGGGGGTCGTTCGCGAAGGCGTGATCGCCGCCTGCCTAACGGGCCTGATGATTCTCGTCTTCCTGGGGAGCTGGCGCAGCACGCTGATTATCGCGGCGTCCATTCCGCTTTCCGTTCTGACTTCGCTGGTGGTCCTGAGCGCGCTCGGTGAAACGATCAATATCATGACGCTTGGGGGTCTCGCGCTAGCCGTGGGAATCCTGGTGGACGATGCAACAGTGGAAGTTGAAAACATCAACCGCAATCTCGACCAAGGCAAGGAAATCATTCAGGCAATTCTGGACGGCGCGTCGCAGATAGCCGTCCCCGCTCTGGTTTCCACCCTTTCAATCTGCATCGTGTTCGTGCCCATGTTTTTCCTAACGGGAGTTTCCAAGTACTTGTTTGTACCGCTCGCGGAGGCGGTGGTATTCGCGATGCTGGCGTCCTACCTGCTGTCCCGTACGCTGGTGCCCACGATGGCGCGCTATCTCCTGATCGAGCAAACGGAAGAAGAACGGCGGGAGAAGACCAAAACCTCGGGCAATGTTTTTGTGCGCATGCAGGAGGGATTTGAAACTGGTTTCGAACACTTCCGGGAACGCTATCATGGTCTGCTGGAAAGGGCCGTCCACCACCGGAAAATATTCGTCGTCGTCTTTCTGACAGCCTGCGGTCTCTCTTTTGCTCTCATCCCGCTCGTGGGACAGGATTTTTTCCCAAGTGTGGACAGCGGCGAATTCACACTGCACATGCGCGCCCCAACAGGCACGCGCATTGAACAAACAGCGGACATTTGCGATCACGTGGAGAGTGACATTCGCTCCGAGATTCCGCCGTCGGAGCTCACCACCATCATCGACAACGTCGGGCTTCCCTACAGCAGCCTCAATCTTTCCTACAGCAATTCCGCGCCGATCGGAGCCGGCGATGCGGATATCCTTGTGGAACTGGCGCCTGGCCATCCCCCCACGCAGCAATACGTTCGCGCATTGCGCAGAAGGCTCGGCACCGATTTTCCCGGTGTCCAGTTTTATGAATTGCCCACCGACATCGTCACGCAAATCCTGAATTTTGGCCTGCCGGCGCCGATCGATATTCAAATCGTGGGCAAGAACCTCAGTGCCAATCGCCAGTTTGCCGACAATCTCTTGGATCAGTTGAAATTCGTGCCGGGAACGGTGGATCTGCGGATCCAGCAAATGTTCAATACGCCCGAATTGCACATTGACGTGAACCGCACCAAGGCGCAGCAGGTTGGCTTTAGCGCTCTCGATGTCGCTCAGAATTTGCTGATATCGCTCAGCGGCAGCTTTCAAACGTCGCCAACATTCTGGCTCAATCCCGAAACCGGCGTGAGCTACAACATCGTGACTCAAACCCCCGAATATCGAACCGATTCTCTTCAAAAGCTCGAGAACATCCCGATCACGGGGCCAGGAACGAACCAGCCCGAAATTCTTGGCGACATTGCTTCATTCAGTCGCGGGTCCGAAATGGCTGTCGTCTCGCACTACAATGTTCAGCCCGTGATCGACATATTTGGATCGGTGGACGGGCGGGATCTGGGCGGCGTGGCCCGAGACATCACGCCGATTGTAAATCAGAGCAGGAAGAACCTGCCTCGCGGCTCGCAAATCAAGATCCTCGGCCAGATTCAGACGATGAATTCATCCTTCGTTGGACTGCTGGCTGGACTCGGGTTTTCAATCGTGCTCGTCTATCTGCTGATCGTCGTGAACTTTCAGTCCTGGCTCGATCCATTTATCATATTAATGGCCCTGCCAGCGGCGCTGGCCGGAATCGTGTGGTTCCTGTTCATCACGCACACCACGATCAGTGTCCCGGCTCTGACCGGAGCGATCATGTGCATGGGCGTGGCCACGTCGAACAGCATTCTTTTGATCAGCTTTTCGAAGGAAAAACTGCAGGCCGGCAAGACTCCCGTGGAAGCGGCGCTCGATGCCGGGTTTACGCGCTTCCGCCCCGTTTTGATGACGGCGCTGGCCATGATCATCGGCATGCTTCCGATGTCGCTGGGGCTCGGTGAAGGCGGCGAACAAAACGCGCCGCTGGGCCGCGCCGTGATCGGCGGGCTGCTGTTTGCCACCGGGGCGACGCTGTTTTTCGTCCCGGCGGTCTTCGCCATCGTGCACGGCTGGCACGAGAAAGACACATCACCGGCGGCTTCGGCGTGAAACGAATGCTGACCGAAAATCGTCTAATGATGTTAGCTCCCGATAGGAAGAGGAAGGCATGAGCGAGCGGGACGACAGGGGGTCGATGACTCCCGGCGGGCAGCCCCCCGCCGCGGGGCAAGCGCGGCCCAAGGGCGGTGCGCTGTGGATGATCGTCGCGCTGCTAATCGTGGCGGCCATCGTCGTCGCGGGCATCGTGCCGCGCTGGAGGGCCAAAGCAGCGCTTCGCACGGAAACGCGCGATCTGGCGATTCCGACCGTTTCGGTGATTCATCCGAAGCTTGGAGCGCCTCAGGCGGAAATCGTTCTTCCCGGTAACATCCAGGCTTTCACGGACTCACCGATCTATGCCCGCACGAATGGATATCTGAAGAAGTGGTATGTGGACATCGGCGGACGCGTCACTGCCGGCCAACTGCTCGCGGACATTGAAACACCGGAAGTGGATCAGCAGCTCGATCAGGCGCGCGCCGATTTGAATACGGCCCAGGCAAACTATCATCTGTCCGAGATCACCTCCACACGTTACGAGGATCTTCTGAAAACGGACTCTGTGTCGAAGCAGGACGTGGACAACGCCCACGGCGATTTCGAAGCGAAGAAAGCCATGGTGGCATCCGCCGACTCCAACGTGAAACGCCTCGAACAGTTGCAGTCGTTCGAGAAAATCTACGCGCCGTTTGAAGGCGTGATCACCGCGCGCAATACCGATGTCGGGCATTTGATCAATTCCGGCGCCGGCGGTCCGGCCACCGAGCTGTTCCACATCGCCGCCATCCGAAACCTCCGCGTATACATCAACGTGCCGCAGCAATACTCGCAGGCAGCCAAGCCGGGCATCCTCGCCAACCTGACACTTCAGGAATTCCCCGGGCGCATTTTCTCCGGAAAACTGGTTCGAACGGCGGATTCTATTGACCCAGCTTCACGCACGCTGCTGGTCGAAGTGGATGTCGACAACGCGATGGGCGAGCTTCTTCCCGGTGCGTACGCCGAGGTTCATCTGAGCATGTCCGCAGGTTCTCCTACCTTGATTCTGCCGGTCAGCGCGCTGATTTTTCGTGGCAACAACCTGCAGGTCGGTACCGTTCAGGATGGCAATAAAGCTGCGCTGAAGACGGTTATTTTGGGGCACGATCTGGGAACCGAAACCGAAATTGTTTCCGGCTTGACAGCCGGTGATTCCGTGATTGCGAATCCCCCTGACTCGCTGGTCTCGGGAGAAACACTCCGCGTGGTGACCCCGGGGACGAATTCAGGCGGGGGCGATTCGTCGGACAACCCCGAGTGATTTTCCAGTAGAATCTTAAAGATATGAAGTTTTCGAGAAAATGGAAGTTCTGGGGAGGAATGAGAATGAAACGCTTTTATCAGGGCGCGATGATTGCGCTCGGTCTCGTGTTGGTTCTTTTCGTCGTTTCCCGCACCGAATATGCAGGCGCGCAAGACAGCCCGGCGGCGAGCCCGAGGCCGAACGCCGGCCCGCAAGGCTTCACACCACCACCGAGCCATCCTGTTGACCCAAACGCCAAGCCCGGCACTCCTGGCGTGTTTACGGATTTCAAGGGCGAAGCGCCGGGCAACGTGCATCACATTACGGCGAGCGATCTACCGGACCCCTATGCGACGAAATCCTCGGCCGTCTTCTCACGCCCCGTCCCGCGCGGTGACGCGTGGCCGCAGGCGCCCGCCGGATTCAAAGTGGATCTCTACGCCGAAAGCCTGAAGGGCGACGACGGCAAGCCCATCTCTCCGCGCACCGTCATCACCGCCCCCAATGGCGATTTCTTTGTCGCCGCGCAAAATCAGGGCGAAGTCGTTGTGTTCCGCACCGGCCCCGACGGGAAAATGGGCCAGATGCAGGTTTTTGCTTCGAAGCTCAATCTTCCGTTCGGACTCGCCTTTTATCCCGCGGGTCCGAATCCGAAATACCTGTATGTGGGCGATACGAATGCGATCCTCCGATTTCCCTATGCGAACGGCGATCTGAAGGCGACCGGCGATCCGGAAACGGTCGTGCCCGATCTGCCCGCCGGCCCGAACCATTTCTCCCGCGGTGTTGCGTTCTCACTCGACGGCAAGAAAATGTTCATCTCCGTCGGCTCACATACGAACGTCACCGACATCGACACGGACAAGAGCGAGTTTCACCGCGCCGACATACTCGTCGCCGATCCCGACGGCAAGAATCTTGAAGTTTACGCCACGGGCATTCGCAATGGTTCCGGCGTCGCCGTGAACCCCACCACCGGCGAACTCTGGACCTCGGTGAACGAGCGCGACGAGCTCGGCGACAATATTCCGCCCGACTACATCACACACGTGCAGGCCGGCGGCTTCTACGGCTGGCCCTGGTATTACACCGGCGGCCATCCCGACCCGCGCTTCCCGGGAAAACATCCCGAGTTGAAGGACAAGGCGATCGTGCCTGACGTGTTGATGGAACCGCACGACGCTTCACTGAACATCACCTTCTACGAAGGCAATCAGTTCCCGAAACAGTTCAAGGGACAGCTCTTCGGCGCCGAGCACGGATCGTGGAACCGCTCGGTGCGCACTGGATACGAAGTGATCATGGCTCCGATGAAGAAGGGTCACGCCACGGGCGAATATCAGGACTTCCTCACGGGGTTCGTGACGCCCGCCGGAGAATGTTGGGGCCGCCCGGTGGGGGTAACGGTTGCAAACGACGGCTCATTGATGGTGACCGATGATGGCACGAACTCCATTTGGAAAGTCACCTACGCAAAGAAATAGGTCCATCGCGTCCCGCTGTTTTCGGACGGCGTCGAATGGCTGGGGCAACCGCCGGGCGGAAGTTCTGGGTATTGCCGTACTTCTGCTCGGTGGCTGCACGGTCGGACCGAAATACGTCCGGCCGACAGCCGACGTTCCCGCCGATTACAAGGAGGCGGGCAACTGGAAGGCCGCGCAGCCGAGCGATGCAATCGCCAAGGGAAAGTGGTGGGAAGTTTACGGCGATACGCAGCTCGACGCGCTCGAAGAACAAGTCAGCGTCTCCAATGAATCTTTGAAGGCGGCTCAGGCGCAATTCCTGGAAGCACGCGCTGCGATTCGCACCGTTCGAGCAGCCTATTTCCCGACGGTCTCAGCGAGCCCCACTGCAGCTGGCGCGCGCCAATCGCAAAACAAGGCTGTTTTCGGAACGACCGCTCCCCTAACGTATGCGGATTATCAGCTGCCGCCAATTGATACCTCCTGGGAACCGGACGTCTGGGGCCGTGTTCGCCGGACTGTGGAGGCTGCGCGCTCCGAGGCACAGGCGACCGCCGCGGACCTTGCGAACACGGAATTGAGCCTGCACGCGGAACTGGCACTCGATTACTTTCAATTACGTGGGCTCGATTCGCAGCAGCAGCTTCTCGATTCGACCGTTGATTCTTACGAGCGCGCGCTGCAATTGACCGACAGCCGCTATAAGGGCGGCGTCGCATCCGGCGTGGACGTAGCGCAGGCGCAAACGCAGCTCGAAACCACCCGCGCGCAGGCTGCCGACGTGGCCGTGGACCGCACCGCGTTCGAACACGCCATCGCCGTCTTGATCGGCAAGCCACCCTATCAGTTCAGCCAGCAGCCACTGCCGCTGACGACCCCGCCGCCCTCGATTCCGCCGGGCTTGCCTTCCGAACTGCTCGAGCGCCGGCCGGATATCGCGGCAGCCGAACGCCGCGTCCAAGAAGCAAACGCGCAGATCGGCGTCGCCCGCGCTGCGTATTTTCCGATCTTCGCGCTCACCGGCGGCGGCGGATTCGACAGTGCTAAGCTCAGCAATCTTCTCGATGGTCCGAGCGGTTTCTGGTCTCTCGCCGGATCGGCTGCCGAAACGATTTTCGACGGCGGCCTGCGCCGCGGCGTCACCGAGGAAGCCCGCGCCAATTACGACAAATCGGTGGACACCTACCGGCAAACCACACTGACCGCATTTCAGGAGGTCGAGGACAATCTTTCGGCCCTGACGGTCCTTGAGAATGAGGCGAAGATACAAGATGCCGCCGTGGCAGCAGCCGAGCATTCGCTGGAGCTTTCCAACAGCCGCTACAAAGGCGGCGTCGCGAACTATCTCGAGGTCACCACCGCGCAGAGCGCTGCGCTTGGCAACGAACGCGCAGCCGTGGACGTCCTCACGCGCCGGCGGGCCGCGAGCGTTCTTCTCGTCAAGGCGCTTGGCGGCGGCTGGAACGTCACGCAGATTCCCCCGCTATAGCCCTTCGATGTAGGATGCTCGTGCGCCGATTCGTTTCGGCGCGCAATGACCTCTCCGCCGAAAATCGCCGCTTTCTTTCTGGCTGCGCTCGCATTCGTTTTGGCGCTGTTCGCCCCCGCTGGGCGGATGCTTGCGGGCTCGCGCGACGCCACGAATGATCGCGTTCTATTTCACGACGGCTGGATGCTCCAGTCTTCCTGCAAGGTCGCCGCGAAGGGAGCGCAGATTTCCGTCACCGGCTTTCGCACCGAGGGATGGCACGTCACGACCGTACCCTCGACCGTGGTCGCCGCGCTCGTGGCGGACAAAACTTTCTCCGAGCCTTATTTCGGCGAGAATCTGCGCTCGATTCCAGGGACAACGTATCCCATCGGCAAAATGTTCTCCGTGCTGCCCATGCCGAAGGGCAGCCCGTTCCGCTGCTCGTGGTGGTACCGCACCGAATTCCGCGCGCCCGATGATTTCAACGGCCAGCGCGTGTGGCTGAATTTCGGCGGCATCAACAATCGCGCCAACATCTGGCTGAACGGCCGCCGAATCGCCGACTCGCGGGACGTTGCGGGCGCATATCGCACCTACGAGTTCGATATCACCGCGCTGCTGGTGCGCGACCGGCCGAACGTCCTGGCCGTTGAAACCATCGCGCAAACCGAGAAAGACCTGGGCGTGAATTGGGTGGATTGGAATCCCACACCTCCCGACAAGGACATGGGACTTTGGCGGGAAGTCTCTTTGCGCGCGACTGGTCCGGTCGAGATTCGCTACCCAGCGGTCTCAACGCATTTCCCCACGACCTCGCTCAACGAGGCTGACCTCACCGTCGAAGCCGAGCTGCGAAATGCGAGCCCGGTGCCGGTCACCGGCACTCTTGAAGCCGATCTCGAAGGCCACGAGATTCGGCAGGCTGTGACACTCAACGCCGACGAAGCCCGCACGATTCGATTCGCTCCGGATGCGTATTCCGAGCTTCGCGTTCAAAACCCCGCATTGTGGTGGCCTCATCAGATGGGCGCGCCGGCGCTGCATTCATTGCCGCTGCGCTTTTTGATCGGCGATATGACATCCGATTCGGTTTCTGTTCGTTACGGCATACGAGAGGTCACGTCGGAGATTGATCCGCAGGGCCATCTTCTTTTCCGCGTGAACGGAAAGCGCATCCTGATTCGCGGCGGCGGTTGGGCGCCGGACATGTTTCTGCGGCAGTCTCCTGAGCGATTGAAAACGGAATTCCGTTACGTGCGCGATTTGAACCTCAACGCGATCCGCCTGGAAGGCCACATGGAATCGGACGCGTTTTTCGATCTCGCAGATGAACAGGGCATTCTGGTCCTGGCCGGATGGGGTTGTTGTGACTACTGGATGCAGTGGTCGGATTGGAAGCCGGCCGATCTGGAGATCGCCAAGGCATCATTGCTCTCGCAGATCGCAAGGCTGCGCAGTCATCCCAGCATGTTGGTGTGGCTCAATGGGAGCGATGAACCGCCGCCGGCCGCCGTCGAGCGCGCTTACATTGGCATCCTCAAGAAACTCGACTGGCCGAATCCGGTTCTTTCTTCCGCATCGGAAAATATCACGCCGATCACCGGGCGCTCTGGCGTGAAGATGCGCGGCCCTTATGATTACACGCCGCCGGATTATTGGCTCGCCGACACGTCGAAATTCGGAGGAGCCTACGGCTTCGCTACGGAAATATCGCCGGGCGCGGCCGTACCGCCGCTCTCGAGCCTGCGGAAAATGATGCCTGCGGATCATATCGTTCCCGATGATCGTGTCTGGAACTATCACGCAGGCTCCGCGCGATTCCAGAGTCTTCGTCACCTCGAAGATGCGATGAACGCGATCTACGGCGCGCCCGCCGATTTCGCCGATTACGAACGCAAATCGCAGGCGATGGCGTACGACTCCGAGCGCGCCATGTTTGAGGCCTACTCCCGGAACAAATATGGCTCGACTGGCGTGATCCACTGGATGCTGAATAATGCGTGGCCCTCGCTGATCTGGCATCTCTACGATTACTATTTGCAACCAGCGGGCGGATATTTCGGCGCGAAGAAAGCCTGCGAACCGCTCCACGTGCAATATTCCTACGACGACCGCAGCGTTGTCGTCGTGAACAGCACCTATCAGGCCGGCTTGAACCTTCGCGTGACCGCGAAACTATTCGATTCGGCGCTGCACGAAAGATTCTCCGTGACTGTGCCAGCGGATGTCCCTGCGGACGGCGTCACGAAAGCAGGGGCATTCCCCGAGAGAGCGTTCGAGCCGGTGTCGCCGGTCTATTTCGTCGAACTCGTGCTGAAGGATGATTTCGGCAAAGTGCTCAGCACGAATTTCTACTGGCTTTCGGCGAAGAAAAACGTCTACGACTGGTCCGCGGAAGATAACGATGCGTTCACGCCCGTAAAATCCTACGAAGACCTCACGGCACTGGGCACGCTTCCGAGCGTCGACAAAATTGACAGCATCTACTTGAACGAAGAGATCTCCGGCCAGTGGCGCGTTCATGCGCGGCTTAGGAATTCGAGTGATCACCTGGCATTCCAGCTGCACATCGAAATCAGTGACGAAGACCAACAGGCGGAAGAGCTGCACCTGCTCTGGGACGACGATTACTTTTCGCTTTTGCCAGGCGAATCCCGCGATCTCACTGCCCAAATCTCGGATCCGCGGTTGATGGTCCACAAAATACTGAGCGTTCGCGGTTGGAACGTTGAGCCAAGGGCCATTCCGCCGCAGCCAGTCGGCCTCGGCGATCTCCGCGACTTCTTCCCATCGCATTGATGCCCGCGAATCCTCAACAGCCCGCCGCCAATTCATCGCCTGCAAAACTCCGCCGCGCGCTGAGCCTCTGGAACCTGATCATCATCGGCATTGTGATCATCCAGCCGATCGCGCCCATGGGCATCTTCGGCGCAATCAACAACGAAGCGCGCGGCCACGTGATCACTACGATCCTGATCGCCATGGTCGCGATGCTGTTCACAGCCATCAGCTACGGAAAAATGGCTCGCGCGTATCCCAGCGCCGGATCGGCCTACACGTATGTGGGCCGCGAAATCCATCCCGCGCTCGGCTACGTGACCGGCTGGGCCATGGTGATGGATTACATCCTGAACCCGCTGATCTGCACCGTGATTTGCAGCGAGCTCGCCCGCAATATCCTGCCGGAAGTGCCGTACTGGGCGTTCGCTATTTTCTTCGCCGGGCTTTTCACGGCGCTGAATTTGCGCGCGATACAAACCTCGGCGCGAATCAACGAAGTGCTAGCCGCCGGAATGGTCATCGTGGTGGTCGTCTTTTTCGCGTTCGTGATTCGCTCGCTTTGGTGGCTGCACGAATTCGGCGCCGGGTTTTTCACGCAGCCCTTCTACGACCCGGCGACATTCGACTTTCACAGGGTATTTCGCGGCACTTCTCTCGCCGTGCTCACGTACATCGGTTTCGACGGCATCTCGGCTTTTTCCGAGGAGGCTGAAAATCCGCGCCGCAATATTCTGCTCGCGACGGTGCTGGTTTGCGTGATCGCCGGCGCGCTCTCCGCGCTCGAGGTCTACGCCGCGCAGTTGGTTTGGGGCGACAAACCGTTTCCGAAGGACATGGTCGAATCGGCCTATGCGCTCGTAGCTCGGCAGGTTGGCGGATTCTTTCTCTTTCATCTAATGAATTTCACAATTCTGATCGCGAACGTCGGTTCCGGGATGGGCGCGCAGCTGGCCGCGGCGCGCCTGCTCTACGGCATGGGGCGCAGCGACGCGCTGCCCCGCGGCTTTTTCGGCGCGATCGAGCCGAAGCGGCGCATTCCGATGAACAACGTCCTTCTGATCGGAGCGATCGCGCTGACCGGCGCGTTTTTCATCACCTATGAGCAAGGAGTGGAGCTGCTCAATTTCGGCGCGTTCATCGCGTTCATGGGTGTCAACGCGGCGGCATTCGTCCGGTATTTCCTGCGCGCCGCGGAGAAACGCTGGACCAACGTCATGTTTCCGTTGCTCGGATTTTCCATCTGCTTCTTTATCTGGCTGAACCTGAGCCGGCCCGCGAAGATTGCGGGCGGCGTGTGGATGCTCGTCGGAATCATTTACGGCGCCGTGAAGACCCGAGGTTTCCGGGCCAGCCTCGGGAGCTTCGATATGCCCGCTGACGAAACGTGACTTGTGATTCGTGAGGCCCAAGACAGCGTGCCATGGCGTGGGCTTTGGCCGTCCGAGCCAGATTCCGAGCAAGCGAGTACCTGTGCCGCAACAACCGCACTGCGCGAACAAGCAGACGCACCGCTCCCCGCTCTTGCGTGTGCTGCCAAGCGCGCCGCGCGAAACCATCCGGGCCGCCAATAACGCCGAACGACTTCCCTCTTGTGGACCATGCGTCCATGGTTCTGGGGCGGAGGCGGCGCGTCAAACGTGCGCGCCTGTGGACTTTTGGGGAGGTCGCAGCGAAAAGCCCCACGCTTCCCAACCGAGCACCCTTCGGCTCCGCTCGCTTCGCCAAGGCGCTCCGGGCAGGCAGGACAAGTAGGGCAGCCGGAAGATCAACGGAACCGCAAAACCCGTCGTGCGCGAAGGCCGCGTACCCCGTAGTTGGTTCCTCTAGCGCAGAACCGCGATCACCTTCGACAGTTCCGCTATCACGGCGTCATCCAAGAGAATTTCATGATCGGCACCCGGAAGCACCCTCACGTCGGCATCGATGCCATGCTTCTTCAGCGCCGCCGCATAACGCTGCGTGAAAACCGGAGGAGCCACAATGTCCTTCTCGCCGACCATCAACCAGATGCGCGTCTTCTGACTGATCTTGTCCACGACATCCATCGGCGAAACGCTCGGAACCGGCTGATCCCAGAGTGGTGAGGGATAAAGGGTTTTCATGTGTTGCCGCCACGCCGGTACGTCACAGGGGCAGGACAACAGCAGCGCCGCGTTGGCCAATCCAGGATCGCGGGCGATGAGATCCGCCGAGAGGGCCGCCCCTCCGGAATGTCCGAGCAGAACGACGGAAGATGGATGCATCTCGCTTTTCAATTGGCGCACCGCGGCATTGAGTTCGTCGAGAACTTCGGGGGTGTAGTTATCGCCCGTGGCGTCGCCGTGTTTTCCGTCCGAGGTGTCGCCATCGCCATCGGTATAGCCGGGCCGGAGCAGCGCCGCGAAAATCACTCCGGGGAGCTGTGCGGCCGCTTTGGCCGCGAAATCATATTGATAGGTAGGCTTGGCAGCCGGCGCGTCACCGTGCAGGACAATGACAAGGATCGGAGTCGCGCGCGCATCGGCGCCGGCGAATAATTCGGCCTTAACGTGCTGACCCGGGGCGCCGAGCCATTCGATGCGCGCAACACCCGCTCGCGCAGCGGTTGCGAGCAGCATGGTGGCGAGCATCGTTTTCCACCGTAAGACCATTGGCTTCTCCGTAACTCGGCTCGTTAATCAGGTTCCTGTGTGACGATGTGGACGTCCACGGCGGGGGCGTCGCGCAGAAAGCGGCTGATGGCATTCATGTAGAGGAGCTTTTGCCAGCCTTCGGTCGCCGATCGCCCAAAGATCATCTGCGTGACGTGCTTTTCGCGCACGAACTGCGCGGCGGCATCGGGGACGCTCGTGCCTTTCAGGCGCACCGCTTTCGCGCCCAGGCTTTCGGCAAACTGCATGTTGGCGGCGAGGGCTTTTTCGTCGCGCGCGTCCAGGTGATTGCCGAGATCCACGTGCACCGCGTAAAGCTCCGCATCCATCCTCCGCGCCATGCGGGCCGCGCGCGCCAGCAGATACTGCGCGCGCGGATTCGCGCTGATGCAGACGGCGATCCGCTCGCGAACCGCCCAGTTCTCCTGGATTTCCTTTTCGTCCATATACGACGAAAGGCTGCGATCCACCTGCTCCGCCACCTGCCGCAGGGCCAGCTCGCGCAAGGCGATCAAGTTCCCGCGCCGGAAGAAATTTCTCAGCGATTGCTCGACTTTGTTCTGGTTGTAGACGTCGCCGCGCTTCATGCGGTTGTGGAGCGCCTCGGGCGTCAGGTCCACCATCACCGTTTCGTCGGAAAGCTGCAGTACCCAATCCGGCACGGTTTCGCGCACCACGATTCCGGTGATCGCGTTGACGGTGGGGGCGATGCTCTCGATGTGCTGAATATTTACGGTGGAGAGGACGTCAATTTTCGCGCCAAGCAGCTCGAGGACGTCTTCATATCGCTTGCGGTGCTTGCTGCCGGGAATATTGGTGTGCGCCAACTCGTCCACCAGCGCTACCTGCGGACGCCGCGCGATGATGGCGTCAATATCCATCTCTTCGAAGAGCGTCCCCTTGTATTCGATTTTCTTGCGAGGGACCGCTTCGAGTTGCGGCACGAGTTCGGCGATGCCTTTGCGCCCGTGGGTCTCGACCACGCCGACCACGACGTCCTCGCCGCGGCCGTGGCGGCGGATCGCTTCGGTCAGCATGCTGTACGTCTTGCCGACGCCCGGCGCGTAGCCGAGGAACAACTTCAGCACTCCCTTGGTTTTTTCCGCGGGCGTGGTGACTGCCAACCACTCTTCAGGGGTCTTAGGCACGGGCTTATTCTCTTTGAGCGGCCCTCGGAAAGCTACGATAGAATGACGCGGTGCGCGTACGCATTCTGATTCGAATTCTGCAATTCGTGGCTGCGCTCGGCATCGTCCTTGGGATCGCGCTTTTGTACCACAAAGTGCTTCCCGTCAATGCCACTACGGTCGCGCTCACGTTTCTCCTCGCTATTTTGGCTGTTTCGACGATCTGGGGCATGGCCGTTGCCGTGGCGATGTCCCTCGCCGCCATGCTGGCGTTCAACTATTACTTCCTGCCGCCGGCCGGCACCTTCACAATCGCCGACCCTGAAAACTGGGTGGCGCTATTTGCCTTCCTGGTCGTCGCGGTGTTCTCGAGCCATCTCTCCACTCGCGCGCGCCAGAAGGCCGCCGACGCTTCCGCTCGTCAGCGCGATGTCGAAAAACTGTATTCGTTCAGTCAGGGTCTGCTCGAATCCCGTAACGTGATGGAGCTGGTAAACCGCATTCCCGAACAGATTGTGAGAGCCTTCGAAGTCGGCGCGACGGCGCTCTTTCTGGCCGACAAGCAAAAGGTCTATCGCTCTGGATCCGTGGTGCCACAACTCGACACCGAAAGCCTGAAAGCCATTCTGGCGCGGGACGAGCCGGTGATTGACGAAGCCAACAGCGTTTGCTTTCTGCCCGTACGCATGGGAGTGCACCCGGTTGGCAGCCTCGGAATTTCCGGCACCGTGCTCTCGCGCCAGACGCTGGAAGCGATCGCGACCCTGATCGCCGTCGCCATGGAACACGCTCGCGCAGTCGAACAGGTGGGGCAGACGGAGGCGGCCCGGGAAGCGGAAAAGCTCCGTACCGCACTGCTCGACGCGGTCACGCATGCACTGCGCACGCCGCTTACCTCGATCAAAGCCTCGGTAACGAATTTAATCTCGAACCCCAACCTGGCCGCCGGACAAAGGCAGGAGCTGCTGACGATCATCAACGAAGAAAGCGATCGCTTGAACCGCCTGGTCGGTGAAGCGGGAGAGATGGCGCGCCTGGATGCAGGCGAAGTGGAATTGAACGTTGCTCCTCATCCGATTGACCATGTGATCACGGCTGCTCTCGAGCGCTGCCGTCCGTCTCTGGGAAATCGCGTGGTTCACGTGAACGTGACGAACGGGTTGCCGCGGGCTCGCGTGGACGTGGCGCGTGCCGTCGAGGTGCTGGTGCACTTGATCGAAAACGCCAATCAGTATTCGCCTCCGGATCAGCCGATCACGATCACCGCCGAGGCCAGCGGAGATTTTGTGGTTACCAGCGTGGCCGATCGCGGCAGTGGAATTGACGATCCCGAACGCGCCCTGGTGTTCGAAAAGTTCTACCGGGGCAAAGATCAGCGATATAGTGTCGAGGGCACCGGCATGGGACTACCCATCGCCAAGGCCATTGTCGAAGCCCACGGGGGTACGATCAGCCTGACCAGCCAGCGCGGGCACGGATCGGTCTTTTCGTTCACGTTGCCCGTAGACCGCGGCCGGTCTGCTCCGGCAGCTTTGCACAGATGACCTCCGCCAAAATTCTTATCGTTGACGATGAACCCCAGATCCGCCGCGTGCTGCGCACGACTCTGAGCTCGCAGGGCTATACCGTGGCCGAAGCACGCACCGGAGATGAAGCGCTCGAGCAAATCCGCAACGAGCGCCCCGATCTGATTCTACTGGACGTCAACATGCCTGGGATTTCCGGGCTTGAAACCTGCCGCGAGATTCGCAGCTCAAGCGACATTCCCATCATCATGCTCACCGTGCGTAGCTCCGAGCACGACAAAGTACAGGCACTCGACGCCGGTGCCGACGATTACGTGACGAAACCATTTGGCTCCGAGGAGCTGATGGCGCGCATCCGAGCCGGATTGCGCCGCGCAGCTCCCACGGAATCCCTGCCGCCGTTCGTGTCGGCCGATTTGAAAATTGATTTCGAGAAGCGCGCCGTTTCGCTCAAGGGAGAGTTCGTGCGCCTCACGCCGAAGGAATTTGAGCTACTGCGCCACCTGGTCGCCAATCAGGGAAAAGCGCAGGGACACCGGCGCCTGCTGCAAGCCGTCTGGGGACCGGACTACGGCGAGGAAACCGAATATTTGCGAGTGTTCATCAACCAGTTGCGGAAGAAAATCGAGCCCGACCCGAAAAATCCCCGCTACATTCACACGGAGCCTTGGGTCGGATACCGCTTCGATCCCCCGGCTGAAAAATCGCGGCCGATCCGCTCCGAAAAATAATCACCGTGATAGAGAATTCAAAAAAGGGTTGAACGTATGGCCGCACCGATCATCAAACCTCCGTTTGCGCTGGAAACCGCGAAAGCCAAAGTGCAGGCAGCGCAGGACGCGTGGAATTCGCGCGATCCCGAGCGCGTCGCGCTGGCTTACACTGCGGATTCGGACTGGCGAAACCGCGACGAGTTCTTTCAAGGCCGCGACGCGATCAAGGCATTCCTCCGCCGCAAATGGGCCAAGGAGCTGGACTATCGCCTGCGCAAGGAGCTGTGGTGCTGGACAGAGAATCGCATCGCCGTCACGTTCCAATATGAGTGGCACAACCCGGTCGGCCACTGGTTCCGGTCGTATGGAAACGAGCTCTGGGAATTTGACGACGAGGGCTTGATGCGCCGGCGGGTCGCCAGCATCAACGATCTTCCCATCGCCGAGAACGAGCGGAAGATCCTCTAGTTCATCCGATGCCCGGACGGCGGCTTATTTCATTGGATGGACGGCGTCGAGGTCGAGGTTAAGATCGAGCACATTCACCCGCGCCTCGCCGAGGAATCCAAACTGGCGCCCCTTCGTGTGCCGCGCAATGGCCGCACGTACGTCCTGCTCGCTCATGCCGCGCTCCTTCGCCACGCGCGGAATCTGAAACTCAGCGGACGCCGGAGAAATATCCGGGTCAAGACCCGAGCCGGATGTCGTGACGAGGTCCGCCGGGATAGACGCGTTCGGATTGGTCGGCTGCATCTGCTGGACGCTCGCGGCGACCCTGTCCTGCAGCACCTTGTTCGTGGGACCGAGATTCGACCCGGACGAAGCCGTGGGGTCGTAACCCGCGCTACCTGCCGCCGATGGCCGCGACCAGAAGTATCCCGCCTGCGTAAATGGCTGGCCGATCAGGTGCGAGCCGACGAGTTTGTCGCCGGATTTGATCAATTCACCGTTGGCCTGCTTCGGAAAGATCACCTGCGCGATTCCGGTGACCACGAGCGGGTAAATAATTCCAAGCAGGACCGTTGTCGCCAGCGTGAACCAAATTGAGATCAGTAGATTCTTTTTCATATTTGCCTCGTTCTATTCCCTTGCGCTATAGGACCGGTGGGCGCGGCCCCCGGATGGCGACCCGCCGGCGCCGGATTGCGATCACCGACCAAACGGCTTCCACCAGCCCGAAGGGCCATGCTCCCTGCAGGAATCCGTAGACGGAAGCCAACAGGCACGACGCTGCGAACGCCAGGATGAACCCCGAGTGGCGAGTCTCCATGGCGTAACACGCCACCATCACGGAGACCGCGAGCAGTCCGAACAAGCCCGTCATGCAGTGTCCTTTTCGTTCTCATTTCGATCCATCCCATGAGCTTATGCCAGTCCAACATGCGTAATGATCAAATCAATGATCTTGATCCCGATGAACGGCGCGATGATGCCGCCCGCTCCATAGACGAGCAAATTCCAGCGCAGCAGGGCCGACGCCCCCAACGGACGATAGCGCACGCCGCGCAGCGCCAGCGGCACGAGCGCAATAATGATCAGCGCGTTGAAAATGACGGCGGATAAAATTGCGGACTGCGGCGTCTTCAGTCCCATGATGTTGAGGACGTTCAACACCGGAAAGGCGCCGGCAAACATCGCAGGAATGATGGCGAAATATTTCGCCACGTCGTTGGCCACCGAAAACGTAGTCAGCGCGCCGCGGGTGATCAGCAACTGCTTCCCGATCTCGACCACCTCGATCAGCTTCGTCGGATTGGAATCGAGATCAACCATGTTGCCCGCTTCCTTGGCGGCTTGCGTGCCTGCGTTCATGGCCAGGCCAACATCAGCCTGCGCGAGCGCCGGCGCGTCGTTGGTGCCATCACCAGTCATGGCGACGAGTTTTCCCTTGGCCTGCTCCTTGCGGATCAGCGCGAGTTTGTCTTCCGGCTTTGCCTGAGCGAGAAAGTCGTCCAGGCCCGCCTCGCGCGCGATAGCGGCGGCCGTGAGCGGGTTATCGCCGGTGATCATGACGGTACGAATGCCCATCGCTCGAAGCTGGTCGAAGCGTTCGCGCATGCCTCCCTTGATAATGTCCTTCAGGTGGATGGTGCCAAGGATTCGGCAATCTTCGGCGACGAGCAGTGGCGTCCCGCCGGCATTTGAGATTGCCTTGACCGCGTCTTCGACTTGCGCAGGGACTGGATTGCCCCTCCGCGCGCAGTGCTGCACGATCGCGTCGAAGGCGCCTTTGCGGATTTCGCGGCCGTCGAGGTCCACGCCCGACATGCGCGTCACGGCGGTGAAGGGAATGAACGTCGCGGCGTAGGCCGAAAGCTCCCGGCCACGCAAGTTGTACTTTTCCTTCGCCAGCACCACGATCGAGCGTCCTTCCGGCGTTTCATCCGAGAGAGAAGAAAGCTGCGCGGCATCCGCGAGATCGGCTTCCGTCACCCCCGGTGCGGGAATGAACTCCGTCGCGCGGCGGTTGCCGAGCGTAATCGTCCCGGTCTTATCCAACAGCAGCGTGTCCACGTCGCCAGCCGCTTCGACCGCGCGGCCGGACATCGCGAGCACGTTGCGTTGTACCACGCGGTCCATTCCAGCAATGCCGATGGCGGAAAGCAGGCCACCGATCGTCGTGGGAATCAGGCAGACGAGCAGCGAGATCAGCACGAAAACAGACTGGGGCGAACCCGAGTAGATGGCCATGGGCTGAAGCGTGACCACGGCAAGCAGAAAAATGATGGTCAGCCCGGAAAGCAAGATATTCAGCGCGATTTCATTCGGCGTCTTCTGGCGCTCCGCTCCCTCGACCAGCTTGATCATGCGATCGAGAAATGTCTCGCCCGGATTCGACGTGATCTTCACGATAATTTCGTCGGAAAGCACGCGCGTGCCGCCGGTCACCGCGGAGCGATCTCCGCCCGATTCGCGAATGACCGGCGCGGATTCGCCCGTGATGGCTGATTCGTCCACGGACGCGACACCTTCCACGACCTCGCCGTCTCCGGGAATGAATTCGCCCGCGACAACTTTCACGCGGTCCCCGGCGCGAAGCTTTGAACCCGAAATTTCCTCGATCGAGCCATCCCCCATCAGGCGTCGCGCTATCGTTTCCGCGCGAGCCTTGCGCAGAGTGTCTGCTTGCGCTTTGCCGCGGCCCTCGGCCATCGCTTCGGCGAAATTCGCGAAGAGCACCGTGAACCACAGCCACAAGGTGATCTGAAGCTCGAATCCGAAGCCGCTGAGATGCAGCAGGCGGTCCCGCACCAGATCGTAGCTGGTGATCACCGAGCCGATTTCGACCACAAACATAACGGGATTCTTCATCAGCGTGCGCGGGTTCAGCTTGATGAACGAGTCCCTCAGCGCGCCAGCGACGATTCCGCCGGTCCAGAGCGACTTCCTCTTCCGCTCCCTGGAAACCACATTGAAGGAGGGATCCGGGAGGTTCGCCGGAGACGCGAATTCAGGTTCTTGGGTCGGTTGTGGGGTCATGGCTGCCTCAGAAAACCTTTCCGGCGTGCATCAGCAGGTGCTCCAGGATCGGGCCCAGGCTGAGCGCTGGGAAAAATGTCAATGCGCTGACGATCAAGATGACTGAAATGAGCAGGAACGTGAAAAGCGGCGTGGTGACAGGGAACGTCCCGGACGATTCCGGAACGATTTTCTTTCGCGCCAGGTTTCCGGCCATTGCAAGCACCGGAATCACCATGAAGAACCGTCCCAGCAGCATGTCGAAGGCGCCGCTGATGTTGTACCAGGGTGTGTTTCCATTGAGCCCTGCGAACGCCGAACCGTTGTTCCCCGCCATGGACGTGTAGGCGTACAGAATTTGTGACAGGCCATGTGGACCGGCATTCGTAATGGACGACGTGCCAAACGGGGAGACAATCGAAACGCCGGTGAGGCAGAGAACCAGAAGGCAGAAAATGAGCACCGTCAGCATCGCCATCTTCACGTCGTACGCCTCGATCTTCTTCCCGAGATATTCCGGCGTGCGGCCCACCATCAGGCCGGCGATGAAGACCGAGAGGACAATGAAAACGACAATGCCGTAGAGTCCCGCGCCCACGCCGCCGAAGATGACCTCACCGATCATGATGTTGACCATTGGAATCATGCCGCCGAGCGGAGTGAACGAGTCGTGCATGCCGTTGACGGCGCCGCAGCTCGCGTCTGTTGTCGCGGTCGCAAACAGCGCGGTGTTGGCGATCCCGAAGCGGACTTCCTTGCCCTCCATATTTCCGCCGGGCTGCATGGCACTCGGATGCTGATCGATCCCATGGAGCAGTGGGTTGCCGTGAGCTTCCATTGCATAGATGACCGTGACGCCGACCAGACATAGGAACGCCATGGCGGCCCACACGGCCCATCCGTGACGCTGCGAACCCGTCATTCGGCCGAGCGTGTAGGTAAGACCCGACCCGAGTGAGAGCATCATCACAATCTGCATGAAATTCGTCAGTGGATTGGGATTCTCGAAGGGGTGCGCGCTATTCGTGTTGGCGAAGCCGCCGCCGTTGGTGCCGAAAATCTTGATCGCTTCCTGAGAAGCGATCGGCCCCTGAAGGATTACCTGGTCGGTGACCGTTTGAGATGTGGTCTTGCCGTCGGCGCCGGTGGTCTGCACCGTTTGCGGGTTCAGGAACTTGGCCGTGTCATAGGGCCGTAGATTCTGTGTCATTCCCTGGGACACGAACACAAGCGCGATCACCAGGCAAGCGGGCGCCAGCACCCACAACATGCACCGCGTGACGTCCACCCAGAAGTTGCCGATGGTTTTCGATTCGCGGCGCGCAATCCCGCGGATGATGGCTATGGCGAGCGCGATACCAACAGCGGCAGAAACGAAGTTGTGATACGCGAGCCCGGCCATCTGCGTGAAGTAACTCATGGTCGATTCGCCCGAGTAGTTCTGCCAGTTCGTGTTGGTGGTGAACGAAGCGGCGGTATTAAAGGCAAGGGCGGCCGGAACGGCTGGAAAATGCTGCGGATTCCAGGGCAGCCACTGCTGCACGCGCTGGATCGCGTAGAGCAATGCCATGCTTACCGCGCTGAAAAGCAGCATTGAGACGGCGTATTCCTTCCAGTCCATCTCGGTCTTCTCGTCCACGCCGCATAGCCGGTAAAGCAGCCGCTCGAGCGGTCGGAGCACTGGATCGAGAAAAGTCCTCTCGCCCGCGAAGACGCGTGCCATGAAGACGCCAAGCGGCTTCGTCACGGCAAGGAGCACGGCGAAAAAGAATCCGATTTGCAGCCAGCCGTTCGCAGTCATGGTTAGAACCTCTCCGGCCAAAGCAATGCGGCCAGCAAATACACGCCCGTGAGAACGCAAATTCCCAGGAGCACAATGTTACCGATCATCGAAGTCGCTCCTTACTTCAGGCGGTCGCATGCCCACACATAGCCGATCGCCAGAACAAAAAAACCAACGGTGCAAAGCACGAATAGGATGTCGAGCATCAGGATGACCTCTTCACGGCGTGTTTCATCGCCACGCGTCCCGTTCCGGCTGGGAGCGCGGCGAGGCAGTTATCGAAATACGTGCTGACAACTTTTCCCTGCGCGGGCTTTTCGCTTCCAGCAGTGAATTGCGCGGGTACCACTACGGTCACTCGCTGCCTGCTCGGATCGGCATGCCGGGAACGCCTTGCCTCACGCCAGAACTGGTACAGCGCGTAGAGCATGAATCCGCATCCAGGACCGAGGACAAAGGCCAGAAAAATAAACATTGCCGACCTCCTTCAGCCGCTCGACCGAGCGGCCCGCTTTCGCGCTCGTGGCCGCGGCCGAATGCAGGCTACTCCGGGGGCATCAGGAAGGAATAAGCGAGCTGTAAGGATTTTGTAAGTGGTGGAAACTCCTCAAACCAGACTGGTTAGCTGCGCCGCACCGCGCTGTTCCATCGAACGACGCGTGCCGAAAGGCCGATTGCGGTACGATATTATTGTTGTTCGCGGATGGTGACGCATGCTCAGCCAGCATCGCGTGGTGATTGTCGGCGGCGGATTCGGTGGCCTGAGCGCCGCGCTAACACTGAAAAGCGCCCCGGTGCAGGTGACGCTCGTTGACCGCTGCAACTACCACCTATTTCAGCCGCTGCTCTATCAGGTGGCCACCGGCACTTTATCGCCGGCAAACATCGCATCGCCGCTTCGCAACATCCTGAAGCGCCACAAAAATACGCGCGTGCTTCTCGCCGAGGCAACTCGAATTGACTCTGGGAATCGTCGCGTCATTTTGAGCGACGGCTCCGTCGAATACGACTCCTTGATCGTCTCCACCGGATCGAGCCATCAATATTTCGGCCACGACCAATGGGAACAATTTGCGCCTGGTCTGAAAACAATCGAGGACGCTACGGACATGCGACGCCGGATTCTACTTGCGTTTGAAACTGCCGAGCGCGAGTCAGACCCCGAAAAGCTGCGCGCCTGGATGACGTTCGTGATCGTCGGCGGCGGGCCCACGGGCGCGGAACTCGCCGGAGCGCTCGGTGAAATTGCGAATGACACGCTCCGCCGCGACTTCCGCAACATCGATCCCTCGAAAGCGCGGATCATCCTTGTGGAAGGAACTGACCGCGTGCTTCCCGTCTACCCGCCGAAGCTATCGGCGAGCGCCCGCACGATGATCGAGCGCCTCGGCGTTACCGTACGCACTAGCGCTATCGTCACGAACGTGGACGGAGAATCCGTCACCGTCCGCGAGGGCGATCGGTCGGAAACCATTCCAACCCGCACGATTCTGTGGGCCGCGGGCGTGCTGGGTTCTCCGCTCGGACGCATCCTGGCTCAGGAAACCGGCGCGACGATAGACAAAGCAGGACGCGTCGCCGTGGAGCCGGATCTCACCGTGCCGGGGCATCCTGAAATTTTCGTCATCGGCGATCTCGCGAATTTCGTCCACCAGACGGGAAAACCCCTGCCGGGCGTGGCGCAGCCCGCGATCCAGGAGGGCCGCTACGCCGCCAAAGTGATCGCGCGCCGCCTGCGCGGTGAAAAATCCCGCCCGTTTCACTACCTGGACAAAGGTAATCTTGCGACGATTGGGCGGGGCGCTGCCGTTGCCGATCTGAATTGGCTGCGGCTTTCCGGATTTCCCGCCTGGCTGCTGTGGATTTTCGTCCACCTGATGTACATCGTTGAGTTCCAAAACCGGCTGCTGGTGTTTGTGCAATGGGCGTGGTTTTATTTCACGTACGATCGTTCGGCGCGCCTCATCACGGGAAAGAACCCGCTGCCACTCGATCTTTGAGACCGCAGCGACAAATCAGGTGGCGGCATCCGAGCGCGCTTGAATCTTTCCCGCGCGGATCGCTTTGAGAAGCGCGGCATGGTCGCGCTCCGTTTGATCCGCATAGGCCACGGCGAACTTCTCGATTGCTCGATCAAAGGCCTCGCTCTTACCGAGGTAACCACCGATTCGCCCCGGGTCTCCCGTTCGAGCGTGCGCGCGCGCCAGCGTCCATCCACAAATCTGGACGTATTCGAGCCAGTCCTGCCGGGACATTTGAGTCACATCGATCTTCATGCGCATGTCCCGAAGCTGTCGGAAGTAGTAATCGCGGCCCTGGTCGTCGCGCGCCCAGCCGAGAAAGATATCGCTTGCCGACTGCAGCATGCGCTGCCCGGTGACGACGCGCTCGCCCTGATTCTCATACCGGCTCTTGCCCGCATAGGGAGCAAGCACGGAGGTGTTGGCCTCCTTGAACTGAAGAAACAGCGGATCTTCAGCGCCAGCCATCAATAAAGCCACGGCGCAGCGCGTCCCGACGCTGCCGACGCCCACGACTTTTCGCGCGATATCTACGACATGGTAGCGATCGAGAATCACGCGCCGCTCTTCGGGGAGTGACCGGCGATAGCGCTCGAACATATCGCGCACATGTTTGCCAATCCTGGCGATTTCAGGAGGGTGATAGACGAGCGGTGGAAGATCCACAATCCGCAGCCGGCCACTCTTCACCGCGGTGATTCTCGGAAACACGTGCTCGGCCGTCTGCGTCCCAGCGTTTTTCTCGACTTCCTCCCAGCGCTTTCGGGCCGCGTCTGTTTTCGCTTCGGTGATGAAAATTTCCGCGTCCAAATGCGAATACCAAACGTCGAGTCCGCGCATCCGGGCGTATGCGCGCATATGTTCGCGGTAGGAGCGTACCGCGGTGCGCGTCGTGTCCGCGCAATGCCGCTCACGAAGGCCCAGCTCCCGTCCTGCCAGCACGATGCTCGCACCGAGCCGCTTCACATCCCATTCCCACGGCGCGGGTAGCGTCTCATCGAAATCATTGATGTCGAATACTAGCCGGCGTTCTGGGCTGCCGAAACCTCCGAAGTTCGCGACGTGACAATCGCCACACGCTTGAACTCGAAGTCGCGTGGAGGGCGTCGTGGCGAGATCCGCGGCCATCACTGCTGCCGCTCCGCGGAAAAATGCAAAAGGTGACTTTCGCATGCGGCCGTAGCGGATTGGCAGAAGTTCTGCCAGCCGTCCCCGGTCGGCATGCTTCAACAGTTCAATAGGATTGGGGCGGCTGGGCGTACGTTTCCACAGCGCTTGCGATGCCCGCGAAACTCGCTCGCGCAGGGCTTTCCCATCGGTCATGCGCTCTTTGGTGCTCGGGCCGAGCTCGCTCGCGTCTGCGCGGCGCAGTGGATGTCGGCGTCTCGTCATGGAATTTCACCGGGCCGAATTTCGACCGGGAGAGATTGTCCACTTGGCACCTTGCAGGCGTCAAGCGCGCCCGGCCGGAAATCCACGCTGCGGGATCCCTGTAGCGCGTCACGGTCGATTTTTCCCGCGTCCAACCGATAGGCATATTAGAATCGGTCCACCCCAGCCAGCACCCATGAAACCCTACGAAAAGACGATTTGGGTTTCCTTACTCGCGCTGCTCGTCCTCGCGCTGAGCGCTGTGATCATCACGCGCGGCTGGTCGGACTATCGCGAACGTCTGCGCGCGATCCGGCTGGCCTCGAAGAGCGCTTCGAACCTCGTTGACACGCACCCGCTCGATACCGCGCAGCAGGTCGCTCCTCTCGCTGTGACGCACACCGAGGAGGATTACGCCGGGCAGGCGCTGCGATTGGCGGACCTTTCCGTGGACCTGGAATTTTCTGCGGCGATGCACGACGCGGCGGAAAATCCGGCTCCGCTTACTCCGAAGACGCGCGATCTCGCCGCGCGTGTGAAGTCCGGGACGGCAGCGGTTGCCGCCGATCAGGCGCGGATCAGCGTATTCACGGCAGCGATGGCTCGTGCGAAGGGCAGCGCCAAGGATGATCTTCAAGATTTGATTGGCATCGCGCAAGCCCAAGTGGCTCTTGATCAGGACGATCTCGAGGATGCACAGCAGGAGCTGATCCGCTCCGGCGGCGACAAGCAAGCCACGATCCAGCAACTGCTCGACCAACGCAAAGCCGCTGGCACGCAGAACGCAACCTCCCAGGCAGGCCCTCCCGCCGGATCGGCACCCTCGATCGAACTTACGCAGTCCAAGAGCATCGCCGCCCAATCTCGGGCGTGGACGTCGCTCCGCTCGAAGGAAAAATTGTTGCTGCAAGCGCAAGCGGATGCGCTGGCGCGCGCGGCGAGGCTTTCCTCCACCCACGAATCGCTCGAGAAGGGAATCGCGCCGGGAAATCCGCCGGCGCAAATCGCCGGGCCCGCGGACCTATCGCGAGCCGCGCCAGAAGCAAATACGCCGCTCTCGCGTCTTCACCAGCAAACGGAAGACAAGAAGAACCTCGCCGACATTAACCGACGCATCGCGACCGAACAGCAACTCGCGACCGTTTATTCCAGCTGGGCCGATCTCGTCAACGCTCGTGCCAAGGGTTTTCTCCACGAGATTTTCTTGTCGGTGTTCTGGGTGCTTCTGATCGGCCTGCTTGTGCTCGCGGCGAACGCCCTGATCCAGCGACTATTTGCGGGGGTCGCTCTCGAACGGCGCGAGATGCATACGATGCGCGCCTTGATCTTGTTCGCGCTGCAGGCGCTGGGCTTGCTGTCCATCCTGCTGGTGATTTTCGGAATTCCCACAAATCTGGCGACTGTCCTCGCGCTCGCCGGTGCGGGCCTCACCGTGGCCATGAAGGATTTCATCGTTGGGTTTTTCGGCTGGTTCGTGCTGATGGGCAAGGACGGCATTCGCGCGGGCGATTGGGTGGAGATCAATGGCGTCGGCGGAGAAGTGCTGAAGGTTGGTCTCCTCCACACCGTGCTTCTTGAAACCGGGAGCTGGACCGACGCGGGTCATCCGACCGGGCGGCAGGTGTCGTTCGTGAATAGCTTCGCCATCGAAGGACACTTTTTCAATTTTTCAACGTCGGGACAGTGGCTCTGGGATGAGATCGAAGCGCAGGTCCCCGAAAATGCCGATCCGTATGCAACGGGCGAGGCGCTGCAGAAAATAGCCGCGGAAGAGACCGCGGCGAATTCGAAGCTCGCCGAGACGGAATGGAATCGCCTCACACCGTCGAGCGAGAAGCGCGCGCTTTCGGCCGCTCCGTCGTTGAGCGTCCGGCCGACCGCCAGCGGAGTGAATATTGTTCTGCGCTATCTCACGCGTGCGAACGAGCGGCACGCGGTCCGTGCACGCCTCTACCATGCTGCAGTTGACCTGCTGCGCAAGAAACAAATATCCGAACCGGCTGCCCCGACAACCAGCCCCGAACCCGCGCCGCGCCGCACTTAACTCTGGCTCTGAATTTTCAGAGAAACGCAAAAATGTGGAAGCTCACGATCCCTAGCGTGACCCCTATGGCCGATCCCGCCAGCACGTCGCTGAGGAAATGCATCCCCAGGATGATACGCGACGCTGCAATCAGCAAAGCTACCGCCAAAAGGGCGGTCTGCAGGTACGGGTAGAAGAGTCCCAGTGAAATCGCCACGGCAAATGCAGTAATGGAATGCCCCGAGGGAAAGGAATATTTGTCCGGAGGCAAGATCGAGGCCCAGCAATGCGGTTCAATTTCGCAGGGTCTTTTGCGCCGGCTGGTGCGCTTGAGCGCGCGGAATAAACAGATCCCCGCCGCGGCGCTGGAAGCGGCCGCCCCGATGGCGGCGAAGCGCTGCTCTCCACCGTAGAGCACCAGAATCAGGCCGAGTGCGTACCAAAGCCATCCGTCGCCTCCTCGTGTAGCCACAATCATGAGAATGCGGAACCACCGCGGGGCGCGCCAGCGATGCACACGCCGCATCAGACGGTAATCGTTCGATTGAATCTGGTTCCAGACTGCTTTTGCGACAGTCATACCCACTCCTCCACCGCGCGCTGCGGTACCGTGATCCAGCGGCGACGCTTGCGTGATTCAGGACTTTGCAGAATCTGATCCGCCCAGCGTCGGCTGAATGAACGCTCGCTGCGATAGTTCAGATAGGTGATGGCGGGGACGAGCACGGCCAGCGGCGTGATGGCAGCGGTCCAGTATTTCTCGCGCATCATTTCGACGCCGATCAGAAACACATCACGGGTCAATTTCGCAAAGCAGCCGGATTCACCCGCCACTCGACTCTTTCCGTTCTTCAATCCGGCGAAGAATTCCTCTTTATCGCGCGCGCCGAGAACTTCGGTGTAAGCCGTTCCCACGGACGGGAGCGCATGCGCGTCGCTTCCGCCGATGGCGATCTTGTCCCATCGCTCGGCTAGGCTCGCGGCATAGCCATTCGTCGCCTCGAGCATGTGGCTGTTACGCGTTTCGATCGCGGGGAAATACTCCTTGAACCATGCGAAGTCCTCGCACTCGCGGCGCCCGGTCACGCTCGAAAACACGTGGTTGATGCTGAAGAAGATTCTGCGCTCCGTGAGATACATCAGCAGAGCAACCAGATCGTTGCGGCGTTGCAGAAGCTGCGCGTGCTGGCGCTCATGGAAGTCGTACGCGCCAATGTGGACTTCCGTACCGCTGGGCATCCGGCACGTCAGCTCCTCGCTCAGGAAGAAATTGGGTTCGCCCCGCAGCTTTTCGGAGCCCTCAATCGAGTCGTGGTCGGTCAGTGTGAACAGGTTCATTCCCCGACGCTTTAGCAAGGCGTGAACCTGGAGGGGGTCGCTATAGCTTTCCCGGGCGAACGCGCGCACAAATGGCGTGGTGCATGCGCCGGAAAAGTAGGAGTGGACATGCATATCACATTTCACGATTTCCACAGTAAATTCACAGGGTTACACACAGATGACATTGCCGCTAAGATTCTGAAAACATAGGTATTTAACTGATTCGACACACGATCCGGCTTTTAACACGCCTGTAGCAATCAATGGCCCGGCTGGTGCCAGAATGCGTCAATTATGGTGCGATCCTAAGTGGAACGAATTGAGTGTGGGTTCTTCGACGCGGGGGGCGGCCACCGTGCCGCGGCCACGGCCCTTGAGATGTCCATCGGGATCCAGCGGCGTCCTTGGGAAGTCCGCCTCACGAATTTGCAAGAATTGATGGATCCCCTCGATATCGTCAGGAAATACGCTGGCATCCGCATTCAGGATGTTTACAACACCATGCTGCGCAGGGGTTGGACGCTTGGGAGTCCGCAACTTTTGCGGGTGTTGCAACTCACGATCCGGATGTATCACCGGCCTACAGTTCGGCTGCTCGAGGCGCATTGGCGGGACACCCAGCCGGACATGGTCATTTCGTTTGTGCCGCACTTTAATCGCGCGCTCAGCGAAAGTTTTTCCGCCGCTTTTCCGGGGCGCCCATTCGTAACGATACTTACCGACATTGCCGACTACCCACCGCACTTCTGGATCGAGCGCCAGCAGCAGTATCTGATTTGCGGTTCCGACCGCGCGGTCGCGCAGGCGCGCTCGATGGGGCATTCCGAGGATCGAATTTTCCGCGCGTCGGGAATGATCCTTCATCCGCGGTTTTACGACGCGCCAGTCGAAGATCGCATTGCCGCGCGCGCGCGCCTGGGATTGCGGCCCGATCTACCCACCGGCCTTGCCCTTTTTGGCGGCCACGGTTCCAATGTGATGCTCGAAATCGCCGAACGCCTGGACGAATCGCCGCTCGATCTTCAGATGATCTTCGTTTGCGGGAAAAATGAAAAGCTTGCGCACGCGCTGCGCACGAGAAAGTCCCGCGTGCCCTGTTTTGTCGAGGGGTTTACAACCCGTGTGAACGAATACATGCACCTTGCCGATTTCTTCATTGGCAAGCCCGGTCCTGGCAGCGTGAGCGAGGCGCTGGCGATGCAACTACCGGTGATTGTCGAATGCAACGCCTGGACGCTGCCACAGGAGCGTTACAACGCCCAGTGGATTGTCGAGAAGGAAGTGGGGTTGGTGCTGCGCAATTTTGACAGGATTGACGCGGCCGTCGCGCGATTGATCGAGCCCGCCGCGCTAGCTCGCTACCGCGCAAACGCGGCCGCGCTCCACAATCGTGCCGTTTTCGAGATTCCCGAAATTCTCGAACAGATATTCGAACGGTCGCGCAGTCTCGCCCCCGCGAATGGCAGCAGCGCGGTGCTGGCGGCCAAACTCAGCTAACGCCGCGGCAGGCCCTCGGACGAGCCAAATGGCCCAAACTTCCTGCGACCAAATGTCCGCTGACCCGTCTAATGCTGTGTAGGCAATTCCCCTCGTGGTCCTGCGGCACATCTCGTTCTCCAGCAGTAAGGCTGGCGTCGGCGCTCGCGAACTCGACCCGGCGGCCTCGTTGTGGCAACATGAAATACCTCGCGTGGAGTGAAAAGAAGGGGGGGCAAATCATGGCTAAGGCGACTTTCGCAGCGGGATGCTTCTGGGGGGTGGAAGACGCGTTCCGGCAGGTAAAGGGCGTGACTTCGACAGCAGTCGGCTATATCGGCGGGCACACGAAGAATCCGACCTACAAGGAAGTCTGCACGGACAGGACAGGCCACGCCGAGGCGGTCGAGGTCGAATTCAACCCAAACGAGGTTTCCTATCGCGAGCTGCTCGCCGTCTTCTTCCAGAGCCACGACCCTACCCAGTTCAATCGCCAGGGGCCGGATTACGGGTCGCAGTACCGCTCAGCGATTTTCTTTCACGATGCTGACCAGGAAGCTGCGGCCAGGGAATCGCTGGCGGCGCTGGATAAATCGGAAATCTTCAAGCGCCCCATTGTGACGCAGATCGTTGCGGCATCGGAATTTTTCCGCGCCGAGGAGTACCACCAGAAATACTTCGAGAAGCAGGGCATCAAGGCGTGCCATCTGCCTTAGGCCGTGCCTATTGCAGCTTGGGTTCAATTCAAGAAATCAGTGCCTTTTCCGTTTCATCCATGTTGTTTGTCACGACGTCCGCCCGATGTGCCGGTTGGTTCCTCGTGATACACGGATTGCCACCATTCAGATGATTGTAGGAAACGCTGTCTAATATCTCCCTTTCCGACGTAAACCCATCCACTTTGATTGATGAACAGGCCACAGCATCTCATTCGGCCGGGGGTGATCGCCTCGATGTCGGATCTTGTGAATCCTCGTGCTGTTTGCCCTGGGAATCCCAGCTTATACCTGTCGAAATAGATCGGAAATAATAGGGAAATAAATCAATTTATGTCACTAGTTATTGCCGCATATAATTCCATGAGCAACGCTATAAACACCTTGTATTGTTATAGTTACTATAAAATTGTGTTTATCTTGATAAGGAAATAAACCAGGTATATTCTCTGAAAATGATCCGATACAAGATGCCGACCAATTGGATTCAGTATGACGCGGCCGGATTGATACGAGAGCTTACAGAAGCCAAGGGCGCAATCATGCTCCTAAAATCCATTCCCTATCAACGCCGGTGGGTAGATGCCCTTCAAGCGAGGCAACTGAAACTTGAGGTGGCGGGTACTTCAAAGATTGAGGGGGCAGATTTCAGTGGGAATGAACTAGACGTAGCTATGAATCAGACCCCAGAGCAATTGATTACTCGCTCTCAAAAACAGGCTTATGCCGCCACTCAGACATACCGTTGGATTGCTACGATACCAGCCGACCGCCCTCTGAACGAAGCGTTGATGCGCGAAATACACAGCCGAATCATTACCGGAGCCGATGATGACCATTGCCGCCCCGGAAGACTTCGGGAATGCAGCCAAAATGTTGTTCTTGGAACTCCGCAGCACCGCGGGGTAGAAGGTGGGGAAGAATGTCAACAGGCGATCACGCATCTCGTTCATGCCATACAAGGTGTGTTCACAGAACACGATCCACTTATTCAGGCTCTAGCTATTCATTACCACATAGGCGCGATGCACCCTTTCTTGGATGGTAATGGACGCACTGCACGAGCCATCGAAGCTCTCTTACTCCAGAGAGCTGGACTGCGGGAAACGGCTTTTATTGCAATGTCGAATTATTACTACGATGAAAAAAGGGACTATCTCACAAGCCTAAATACGGCGAGCGAAGGACATCATAATCTGACGCCCTTTCTGCGGTTTGCATTGCGAGGCGTTGCACTTCAAAGCCAAAGGCTTGCCTTTGAAATTCGGGGGCATGTTTCAAAAGAGATTTTCCGTTCCTTCGCGCATGACCTCTTTACGCGGCTTGTGAGTCCCAAGAAAACCGTAATCGCAAAGCGCCAACTCACTATTTTGGAAATTCTTCTCCGAGTAGATTCGATCGACCTTGAAGAACTCGTGAAAGCTGTATTAGAAAAATATACGGCGGTCAAGAACCCAAGGAAAGCAATCATCAGGGATTTAGTCCATCTGATAGAGCTCGGCGCTATACAATACGTAACAAAAGAAAATCGGTTCGTGTTCTCACCGAAGCTGGAATGGCCAAGTGTTGTTACGGAGGGCGAAGCTTTCGAAGCTCTTAGGAAGATGCCAAAGGCCAAGACGCGCTCATTTCTGGCTGGCAGTTTGCCTTAGATGGATAAATCGACCCTACGTATCCAGGCCGCCACCAACTGCATCTAAACCAAATGACACCACTTAGGGCAATTCGTTGACGCCCGACTGGCCGCTATTATAGTATTGTAAGGTTTCGGGGGAAACGGGTGGCACCCGTGTTGCATCTAATACAGTTGTATTCGTATTGCACGGGGCAAGTTGGGCGCAAGCGACAAAGTTCGGCAGCAGGTTCAGGGGATCACCTTATCTATCCGTCCATACGTAGCTAAATTGAGAATGCGCCGGGGTGTCTTCCCCGGCCTTTTGTACTTGGGAAATCATATCCGCGGGCCGATTGGCTTTATTGGAGAGAACGCGTGACGCTGGCTCTTGAGGAAAAATACGATCAGGTAAGACAACTCATCGCCATGGGCAAGGAGCGGGGATACCTGCTCTACGATGAGGTGAACGATATCCTGCCGGCCGAGGTTCATTCCTCGGAAGAAATTGACGACTTGCTCTCGACGTTCGAGCGCTACGGGATCGATGTCTACGAGGATCTTTCGACGGCCAAGGCTGCGCTTGCGGCCGCCGATGCCGACGGCGGCGCCGAGCCTGCGAAGGATGACACACCGGTGGCATCCGTCTCTGAAGACGGCGAGCTCGACCTAACTCCCGGAACGCTGGAGAAGACCAACGACCCCGTTCGCATGTACCTCCGCGAAATGGGCACCGTGCCGCTGCTGACGCGCGAAGGCGAAGTAGCGATCGCGAAGCGCATCGAGCGCGGGCAGTTGCTCGTTCTGAAAACGATCACGCGCGCACCGCTCATCCTGAAGGAACTTCTGCAGGTTGGCGAAGATTTGCGCAACGGTTCGCGTTCAATCAAGGAAATCGTCCAGTTCGACGACGAAGAGCTGACCGAAGAAAAAATTGAGGCGAAGACCAAGGAAACCCTCAAGCAAATTGACAAGATTGCCAAGCTCTACCTGCTGGCGATGAAACTGGCCGCGAAGCTCGATCGCGTGCCGCGGGCGAAAAAGCGATCGTACTTGCACGCGCGCTATGCCGTGGCTAGGACGCGCATCGAGATGTCCGGCCTGATGCGCGAGCTCGATTTCAACCCGCTCGAGAAAAAGCGACTGATTGACAAGATTCACCAGACGGTCGAGCGCGTCCACTTCCTCGAACGCGAAACGGTGAAGCTCGAACGGCGTGTGGAAGCTTCGAAGGCCGAAGTACAGGCCGAAGCGCGCAAGGACCTGCGGGCCCGTCGGCAGGAGCTCGGCGAAATCGAGCTCGCAAGCGAAGTTAGCCCCGCGGAGCTGAAGCGCGCGATCGGGGTGATTCTTCGGGGTGAAGCGGAAGCGGCGCAAGCGAAAGACGAACTGATCGAAGCGAACCTCCGCCTGGTCGTCTCCATCGCCAAAAAATATACGAACCGCGGATTGCAGTTCCTCGATTTGATTCAGGAAGGAAACATCGGCCTGATGAAGGCCGTGGACAAATTCGAATGGCGCCGCGGATATAAGTTCTCCACCTACGCAACCTGGTGGATCCGCCAGGCCATTACCCGCGCCATCGCCGATCAGGCCCGCACGATCCGTATTCCCGTGCACATGATCGAGACGATCAACAAGCTCGTCCGGACGCAGCGGCAGCTGGTGCAGGAGCTCGGCCGCGAGCCGACCTCGGAAGAAATCGCCAAGCGCATGGATATCCCTGTCGCCAAGGTGCGCAAGATTTTGAAGATCGCGCAGGAGCCGATTTCACTCGAGACCCCCATCGGCGAAGAAGAAGATTCGCATCTCGGGGATTTCATCGAGGACAAGGCCGTCGTCTCGCCTTCCGACGCGGTGATCAATCTGAGCCTGAAGGAGCAGACCTCCTCGGTGCTGAAGACGCTGACGCCGCGCGAGGAAAAAGTCATCAAAATGCGTTTCGGTCTCGACGACGGCAGCGAGCACACGCTCGAGGAAGTTGGGCAATCGTTCGCCGTCACGCGCGAACGCATCCGCCAGATCGAAGCCAAGGCGCTGCGCAAGTTGCGCCACCCGTCGCGCTCGCGCAAGCTTCGCGCGTTCCTCGAAGGCTCCGCCAACGATTACTAATTCCCTGGTTTCTTGCTTCATCTAGGGGGCTCAGCTCGCCGCGCCCCTACTTCGCCAGCGTCTTCTCCAGACGATTGAGGGCATTGAACCAGTAGGATTTCATTTTCGCGCATTCCTTCGAGTTCGCAAGCTTGCTGTGATCCACGGCTACCTGAGTTTTCTCCGAACCTTTGTTGTAGAAGCCGACGCTCAGCCGCGTGGCTTCATTCCATTTCGCGCGAACGTACTTGCCCGGCGTCGCAGTGGTGATTTCAATCTTCGCTCCCGGCAGCCACCGCTGCCGTAGCGTCTTATCCGTCCAAGCGGCGTATGCCTTGGCGAGCGGCGTTGTTATTGTGCGGCTGCTGCCCGCACTGAACTCGCCATCGCACTTCTGAAATTTCTGGCGAATTCCACGCTCGTGTTCGTAACCAACCGATACCATTTGAGACCACCATGCGGGAACTTTCTGCTCTTCGTGAAGGTACGCTGCGATTTCTTTGTGCGGCCACTTCTTCGCGCCAGCCTTGTCAAGTATCTTGAACCATTCGGCCCAGACCTTCCCAGTCTTGGCCTTCACCGCCTCGTCAGTCGACCGTTTTGTTTCTCTGGGTCTCTTCATGCTCCTACCCTCGCGCGCACGGCAATGGGGCTGCTTGTGGAAACGTAATATAATTCCGACTCTTCGGCAAGGAGCGCACGTCGTGCCGCACAAGAAATCCACGAAGCCGCGCGAACCAGAGCGCGACTATTCGCATCGCTCGCTGCTCGACAAGCTCGGCGTCAAGCCAGGCCAGCGGATCTGCCTTCTCGGCGTCGAAGACGCAGCGTTTCTGAAGGATCTTGCGGACCGCGTTCCGGAATTCGTGCGGGAGAAGCCGCCCAGCGGCGCCGACATGATACTGCTCGGCGCTGAAAACCGGAAGGCGCTCGCGCGGGTGAAATCGCTCGCCAGCGCGATTCAAAAAGGCGGCGCGATCTGGATTGTCTATCCCAAGGGCCAAACGCACATTCGCGAAGCTGATGTCAGGGCAGCTGGAAGTTCTGCCGGCCTCACCGACAACAAAGTGTGCCGCTTCTCAGAAACGCACACGGCCCTGCGCTTCGTGATTCCTCTCGCCCGCCGCTAGTCGCACACGCACGAAATCAAGGCCGCAAAATTTCGCCGCGTGTCTTCCCGCTGGACATATGATGTTGGAATGGCAACGAGGCTCGAAGCTCGCGGCTTGACGGTCGAGCTGCCGACCCGCGCAGGCTGGGTGCGGCCGGTGAACGAGGTTTCCTTCTCGCTCGGCGAAGGCGAGACGCTCGGTATCGTCGGTGAATCTGGCTCCGGCAAGACGATGCTTGCGCTGGCGCTGATGGGACTCGAACCGCCCGGCGCTCGCCGCAAGGGCGAAGCATGGCTACGCAGCCGCGCCACGAATGGAAGCGGCTCCTCGATCGTAAATCCGGCCGCGAAACCAGATGCCATCGAGCGCGCTGGTGAAAATCTTGTCGCTGCCGCTCCCGCCGAAATGCGCGCGCTACGCGGGGGTGAAATCGCCATGATTTTTCAGGAGCCGATGACGGCGCTCAATCCCGTTGTCCGCATCGGCGCGCAAATCGAAGAAGCAATTCGAGTCCATCAGCCCGGACTCGACGGCAGCGAAATCCGCCGCCGCGCGCTGCAAGCCCTCGAACGCGCCGCCGTTCCCGAACCGGCGCACCGCGGGCGCCAATATCCGCATCAACTTTCGGGTGGGCTCCGCCAGCGCGCGATGATTGCCATGGCCCTGGCTGCCGGCCCGCGCGTGCTGATCGCGGACGAGCCCACCACGGCGCTCGATGTCACCGTGCAAAAGCAAATTATCGAACTGCTGGCAACCCTGCGCCGCGAGCTTCAGCTTTCGCTTCTGTTTATTACCCATGATTTCGGCGTCGTCGCGCAGATTGCCGACCGCGTCGCCGTGATGTACGCGGGCCGCGTGGTCGAGGAAGGCCCCGCATCCGAAATTCTGCGCCGGCCACGGCATCCCTACACGCAGGGTTTGCTGCGCGCGGCGCCGCGCATTGCGCGCGAACGGCTGGTTGCCATTCCGGGGACAGTTCCTACGCTGGATTCCCTCCCCTCGGGTTGCGCCTTCGGCCCGCGCTGCGCTCAACACATGCCGGAATGCGACGCCTCAATGCCCGAACTCATGCACGCTGCTGGCGCGACCGAAAGCCATCGCGCCCGGTGTATTCTTGTGAAGTAACACGGTTCGCTGAATATGGAGAGCCACCAGCAGCAAAAAGACCTCGTGCGCGAGCAGTTCACGCGCACCGCGCAGGTTTTCGCCGATTACGCCTTGTCCAGTCGGGTTGCCGAGGTGGAGCAGATCGCACGCATGGTGCGCGAAAATGACAGCGATCGTGCAGTGGATCTCGCGTGCGGTCCCGGCACGCAAGAGCTGCTCTTCACGAATACCACTCTGTTTATCGCCGGCGAGAAAATCTGACATGCCCGGCGACCCACTTCTCGAAGTGCGCGACCTGCGAAAGTCCTACGCGATTGCCGCTCGTGCGATCCATCAAGCGGAAGGCGATCCACCATCGGCAACGGCTGCGATCGTTGGCGTGGATAGAGTGAGTTTTTCGCTCGCGCCGGGCGAAACGCTCGGCATTGTTGGCGAATCGAGCTGCGGCAAGACCACGCTCGCGCGAATGCTGCTGCGGCTGATCGAGCCTGATTCCGGCCAGATGCGCTTCCATGGGCAGGATTGGCGCGGTGCGCGCGGCGCGGACCTGCGCGCCCTGCGT
>Ga0210398_10000071_pt1 | contig 131094 bp, 122 predicted proteins | sample IncBWC4OmetaG_FD_161047 | JGI IMG/M metagenome (GOLD analysis project Ga0210398, IMG submission 161047) | Forest soil microbial communities from Barre Woods Harvard Forest LTER site, Petersham, Massachusetts, United States - Inc-BW-C-4-O | ecosystem: Environmental > Terrestrial > Soil >... | reverse complement strand
AGGCGATGGAATCCGTGCTCGAGGACGCCTACGTGCTCATCCACGAGAAGAAGATCTCCAACCTGCAGGAATTCCTGCCGTTGCTCCAGACCGTGGCCAAGAGCGGCAAGCCCCTCCTCGTCATCGCGGAAGATGTCGAAGGCGAAGCCCTCGCCGCGCTCGTCGTGAACAAGATTCGCGGCACGATCAACGTCTGCGCCGTCAAGGCCCCCGGCTTCGGCGACCGCCGCAAGGCCATGCTCGAAGACATTGCCGTCCTCACCGGTGGCAAATGCATCACCGAGGACCTCGGCCTCAAGCTTGAGAACCTCACGACCAGCGACCTCGGCCGCGCCAAACGCATCGTGGTGGACAAGGAAAACACCACCATCATCGAAGGCAACGGCAAGTCGTCCGACATCCAGGGCCGCGTGAAGCAAATCCGCCGCCAGATCGACGAGACCACCTCCGATTACGACCGCGAGAAGCTCCAGGAACGCCTGGCCAAGCTCGCCGGCGGCGTCGCCGTCGTCCATGTGGGCGCCGCGACCGAAGCCGAGATGAAGGAAAAGAAAGCCCGCGTTGAAGACGCGCTCCACGCCACGCGTGCAGCGGTCGAGGAAGGCATTGTCGCCGGCGGCGGCGTCGCGCTGCTCCGCTGCGCCAAGGCCATCGACAACGTGAAGCTCGAGGGTGACGAAGCCATTGGCGCGCAAATCGTGCGCCGGGCGATCGAGTCGCCGATCCGCATGCTCTGCGCCAACGCTGGCGTCGAAGGTGCCGTGATCGTCGGCCAGATCCTCGCGAACAAAGGCAACTACGGCTACAACGTGGCCACCGGCGAATACGAAGACCTCGTGAAAGCCGGCGTGGTTGACCCGACGAAGGTCACCCGCACGGCGCTGCAGAACTCGGCCTCGATTGCCGGCCTGCTCCTGACGACCGAATGCATGATCACCGAAATCCCGGAGAAAAAAGAAGCTCCTGCGGGTGGCGGTGGACACGGCGGCGGCGGCATGGGTGGCATGGATTACTAACCCGGATGCATCGCACTCTTTCATGCGATGATGCATCCGTTGGCCGCGCTTATAAAGCGCGGCCAAGCGACCCTGTCGCGGTTAGCCCCGACAAAGTCGGCCCGCAGGGCGGATCGCTCACCCAAGGAAGGGTGATCGATCCGGGCTAATCCGAAACAACTTCAAAGGCGCTCCCGAAACGGAGCGCCTTTTTTATGAACTATGAGGTTTCCAACGAAACATCAGACCCTGCTTCCCGATATTTTGCCGGGTTGTTTTCGTTGTGGGTTAAACTTAGCCTTCGGCACACGATGAAAACCACGGCGGCACGCATCATATCCATCGCAGGACACCCCTTCGTTCTACTGCCGTTGCTTATCTTTCTGCCGCGATTTCAGAACGACGCCAGCAGGGCACTCCGCACGACGCTAATATTTGCAGGCATAGTGTTCGTTCCGCTGGCGTTGCTTATTTGGCGATCCTGCGCATCGGGAGAATGGAGAACCGTTGATGCGTCAGATAAAGCCGACCGCCCCATTCTCTTCAAAACCACGCTTTTGGTCCTGATGGTGGTGAGTGCCTATTTTTACTTTGTGGATCGCTCCCCAAATATCGTTCGTGGGTGCATCGTGTCAGCGGCAATGATATTGCTTGCGGCCGGATTAAATCGCTGGGTCAAGATTTCGCTGCACCTCACTTTTGCCTGCTTTTGCGGGATTCTTCTCGCCAGGGTGAGGTGGAGCTTCGGTTTGCCCGTGTTGCTGATTATTCCGCCCTTGATCTGGTCGCGTCTGGTATTGTTGCGACATGTCGTTTCCGAGATCATTGGCGGTGTGATCCTCGGCCTTTTTGGCGCGGCCTGTTTCATTTGGTTATGAGATTTTTCTAGGGGCAGCGGCGATCTGAATTGGTCAGTCCACACAAAGGAACATTTCCGCAGGCGGACATTTACATTACGGCAATCAGCAGGGGTCAGGTTGCCGATATCGAAATTGCTGGTGCAATCTGGCTGGGAATTATCAAGGTCGAATGATGTATTCCAAAGAATCCAATAGTTGAGCCCCGGCCCTTTTTCAGCGACCCCGTTTTCTCGTGAAGACACCCCAATTCACCTCCGATAAAATTGTAAGGCGGCTTCTGTGGGCAGTGGTCGGCACGGAACTTTTCGCCGTTATCGCGACGCTATTCAGCCAGCCGAGCATGTATTGGAAGCACCTTGAAACCGCAGGTGGCGGCAATTCCTTGGCTCATTTTGTTATGGCGCAAGGGCTGATCATCTTTCTTCTCTACGGCGCACTTTCCTTATTTGCCTGTTTTTTGTTTGTATCCGTCGTCCCAAAAAAGGTGGCATTGGTTGGCATGCTTTCTCTCGTCCTGCTCCGCTATTTTGAGGCATCCGACCGGCTGCTCTATTACTGGAATCTTGGGCTGGGTCCTTTAATTTATGGCTTGATGCTTGGGGCGGCTGTTGGGCTGTTGGTGTTTCCGACTCCGGACAAGATAGGCGCTGATCGCGAATCAACCGATTTTGAATTCAACGCCAATATGATCGTAAGGCGACTGCGTTGGGTGATGGTCGGCGCGATGATTTTTGACTCCGCCAACACGCTCCTTGGTCAGCCAAGCAGTTACTGGGAGCATCCGGAAACGGCGAATGAGGGGTTTCAACTGGCTCGATTCTTTATCGTACGAGGCCCGTCTGCCTACCTATTCTACGACATGGTAATCTTTTCGGGATATCTTTTCTTCGTGTCGAACATTCCTGCAAAGGCGGGCTTGTTGGCCGTTTCGGCTATTACTATTAGCAGCTATTTTGGAGGATGCACATGGCTATACTATCACTGGCATCTTGGTGCGAAAGGCCCCGTCATTTACGGCATTATTCTCAGTGTGGTTTATGTTTTGTTGGCATTTCCCGGCGAGATGCACCGGCAAGGACGATCCGAAAGGGTCATGCCGTAAAATGGGAAAAAACGAGCCGACGGGGTCAGGTTTCTAAGAGTTAAAATCGAGAGGCGGAGTGGGCATTCTTGACTCTTGACAGAATACATTGGTGGCGCCGTTGCCTCGGCGCGTTGGGGCAACGCGCCCTACCACAGAATTGTAGCCGGGGTCGCTGACCCCGGCTTGTCCGCCATAGCTTTAGCGAAAGCGGGCCCGGTCTCAGCGAGGCCGGCTACATCGGCCTTTCATGTCATTCTGGGCGAAGCGAAGAATCCAGTGCGACTCGGCCGAGCGAAATCCAATTGGATTCTTCGCTTTGCTCAGAATGACAATCGGCGCGCCCGGCGGTCGCGCTCTACCTTTCATCCGCGAGTATCCGGAGAAGGCGGACGGGGTCATGTCTTGACTCTTGACAGGATACATTGGCTGCGCCGCGGTCTTGGCGCGTTACGGATAACGCGCCCTACCGCGGAACTGTAGCCGGGGTCGCTGACCCCGGGCCCGGCCTCAGCGAGGCCGGCTACATCGGCAGGTACGATCTAAACATCAGTTCCAGTATTTGACCATTGTTGCCGGGTGGTGGTACATTCCCTGTGCATCCTCCAACCCGATAATCGCAGCCGACGCCGCTCTCATGCCTGCCGACACCCATCAAATCGTCCTGGTTGAACAATCAGGCGAAACCTCGATCCATATTTCCGCGGAGATACGCAAAAATGGCGATCTTCAGCTTTCCGGACAAGACGTGGGCAAGGGCCCTCAGGAGATTTTTGACGACTCCGATTATGAGTATTGGCTGACAGTGCCGGCGGCGCAGAAGGACCTGCTTCTGCTGGCGTTGCTTGAATCGCTCTACAAAGGGGACGCCGGTGTCATCAGCAAGATGAGGGAGATGCTTGTGGCAAAAAAAATACCCTGTGAGTTTTTTTGTTACTGATGCTGGAATGTCATTCTGAGCGGAGCGAAGAATCCACTTGGATATCGCCTGAAAGAGTCGCACTGGATGTCAGACTGTCGGCCCTCCGGCCTCGGTACTTCGCTTTGCTCAGAATGACAATCACGCCCGACATGTGTCGGGGATAAACCCCGACCTACGATTCATGGCCATGAGCGCGTCGGGACGACACGCTCCACCTCAATGCGGGGTGAGGGCACCCCGCCCACAACAACTTTTGTGCGCTTTGTGATCTTTTGTGGCTACCTCAGGTAGGTGATAATCTCGATATTGCTGCTGCAATCCGACCGAAAATCACCAAGCTCGAATGATGCATCCCAAAGACGCCAAAAATAAAAACCCGTTCGCGCCGTTCATGGGCGGGAAGGAAAAATCCCATCCCAATCCGAGCCAGCGTCAGTTTTACAGCACGCCCAAGTCGATGGCCGGCGGCACGACGAAAATCAAGCGCGGCTCATCGAGCAAGCCCTCGCGGGGGTGAGTCGCGTTCCGCGAATTTGAGATTTCAGGATGTGGGCGGGGTGCCCTCACCCCGCGATAGGCCTTGGTGCGGGGTGAGGGCACCCCGCCCACAAAATGCTTTGAGCTCTTTGTGATCCTTTGTGGCTAACTCGGTTTGGGAAACGAGGCATGTTTTAGCCACGAAAGAACACAAAGATCACAGAGGAGGCTCGGCGCACGGAAAATCCTGCTAGACTGGGGGTGGCCCACCACAACCGACACTTGTTTTCCTGATTTAATCATTTAAATTGTCCCCATGAATCCCGTTTCTGTGATTCGCGATTTTTTGCACGCCGCGCCTTTTGCCCCGTTTGACATTCGCCTGAGTGATGGCCGCGCCTGGCGCATAACGCATCCTGATTTTGTGATGATCACCGGGCGCGGCCGCGTCATCATCGAAGGCGAAACGGAGGATGTTTACGCCAACGTCTCCCCGATGCACATCACCAGCGTCGAACGCGTCCGGGCTTCAGCGTGAGGGTGCCGTTTTGTAGGAGCGAGCTTGCTCGCGATCAGGTTCAAATCGCCTGCAAGCAGGCTCCTACAGTGAACTGATTAAATCCATCCGCGAGCATCCGTGTGATCCGCGGGAAAAATCCGAAAAATACCTTTCGCCTTCACATCCGCGCCATCCGCGCTATCCGTGGTGGTTCGACCATGGAAATCATCTTTCTCGGCACGGGCACATCCCAGGGCGTGCCCATGATTGCGTGCAAGTGCGCCGTTTGCACGTCGTCCGATCCGCGCAACCAGCGCACGCGTACTTCCATCCACGTCGTGATGGACGGCCTGCACGTGCAGGTGGATGGCGCGCCCGAGTTCCGCCTGCAATGCCTGCGCGAGCGCATCGACTGGCTCGATTTTTTCATCCTCACCCACGGTCACGCCGACCACGTCGCGGGTATGGACGACCTGCGGCGCTTTTGCGACCTGCTCGGCGGCAAGGCCATCACGGTTTACACCTCCGACGAGGGCATGGCGCGCGTGCTCGCCATGTTTCCCTACGCGATTGCCGAGCGGCCGGTGTCGAAGGGTTATGCGGCGTTCACGCTCACGCAAATGCCCGAGTCGCTCGAGCTGCCGCAGGGCACGATCCAATCGACCCTGCTGCCGCATGGCGGCGTCAATACCCTCGGCCTCGTTTTCACCGAACGCAGCAGCGGGAAGAAATTCGTTTACTACACCGACTGCAAACGCGTGCCGCGCGAAGCCATCGCGCTCGCCCGCGGCGCCGGGGTGGTCGTGCTCGACGGCCTGCGCAGCGAACCGCATGCCTCGCACATGAGCATTGGCGAGGCGGTCGCCGTCGCCCAGGAAATCGGCGCACCGCAGACCTATCTCACGCACCTCACGCACGGCCACGATCACGCCGAACTGGCTGCCAAGCTCCCGCCGGGCATCGCCCCGGCGCATGATGGGCTGCGGGTGTGGCTTTAAAGCCGGAGGCGCCTGCCTCGCCGTAGCTCGGAGAGCGAAGGCGGGAACGTTCAACGTCCAACATTCAACACTCAACATCCAAGTCCTGAAATACAGGATGATGTAGGGTAGGGCGCGCCGCGGTCTTCTGTTTAAATCCCAATCCTTCACCACAAAGACACGAAGGACACGGAGATCGAACCAAAGTCAGACCTCCCGGTTTCCGGGCCGTGTCATCCGTAGCCCTGAGCCTGTCGAAGGGGCGAAGGATGGCTTCCTGCTTAAAGCCATCCGCGATCATCCGCGTCATCCGCGGAGAGAAACCAACTACAAACTACCAAATACTAGGTAGAAACTGGCTGCGCGAGCAGCCAATAAAGCAGCGTAAGTAGTTTGATAACAGCAAACAAGGTGCCTTCCGTCGAAAACCCTTGCTTAATCCATACTAAACTAATGTAGATTAAAGCAGTCGCCATATATGAAGCTCTCGAAAAGAGGCGAGTACGCCCTCCGCACCTTGATCAATCTCGGCATCGCCGCCGAGGTGAAGCGGCCGCTCGTGCGCGTGACGGAGCTCGCGACAGCCGAAAAGCTGCCGGTGAAGTTTCTCGAGCAAATCATGCAGGCGTTGAAGGAGGCCGGCTTGGTCGAAAGCGAGCGTGGCAAGTTCGGCGGTTACCGGCTGGCCCGGCCCACCAGCAAAATTTTCATCGGCGAGGTCGTCCGCCTCATCGACGGCCCGCTCGCGCCCATCGGCTGCGTCAGCCACACCGCCTACGAAAAATGCTCGTGCCCGGATGAGACGCATTGCGGCCTGCGCATGCTCATGCTCGACGTGCGCAACGCCATTGCCGGTATCCTCGACCGCTACTCGCTGGCCGACGTCGTCGAAGTCACGTTGCGCAAAATGCGCCGCGACGGTATCGCGCCGCCCTTCAGCCAGCCCGTGCCCGCCGCCGGTTCCCGCCGGGCGAAGGCCCTGCATCCACGCCTCCACCCGGTGGAAGGTATCGTCCAACAACTTCTCGGCGACTATTCCATTTAATTTTTTGTGCCATGAACACTGAAACCAAAACCGCCACCCTGGACGCTGCGCCCGACTGGATCGAGCTCGTGCGCCAGAAAGTCGAGTCGCTGCGCTTCGGCGTCGTGCAACTGGTTGTCCATGACGGCCGCGTCACGCAAATCGAGCGCACCGAGAAAACCCGCCTCCCGGCGAACCGCGACGAGGTTGCGGGCCGCTGAAATTTTTTTGCCGACCGGCGCGAGCCGAAGGCCTTTGTCCAAATCGTCCCATCGCACCAATCAGGCTACTGGCGGTCCGATGACCAAAAATCCTTCACCAATGAAAAACCTTCTACTTCGTTCCGTGTCAGTGCTGCTGGCATCGGCCACGCTCGCGCTGCCGCGGCTCGCCGCCGACGAGCACGATGACATCAAGGCCCTGCGGGCCCAGATCGATTCCCTCGAACAAAAACTCGACGTGCTGGAAAAAAAACAGGAAATCCAGGACCAGGAAGCCGCCGCGGCCGCCAAGGCCGCGCCAAAAATCTCGCTCACGAACAAGGGCTTTGTCTTCAGCTCGGACAACGGCGCGAATGTGCTGCACATCGGTGCGCTCATCCAAGTCGATTCCCGCGAATTTTTCGCCGACGGCGGCGGAGTCCAGAACAACTCGTTCGTGCTGCGCCGGGCGCGTACCTACATCGATGGCACGATCGACAAAATCTATCTCTTCCAGTTTGTGCCTGAATTTGGCGGCACAAGTCCGGTGAGTGTTTACGATGCCAACATCTGCATCGCGCCAACCAAGGAAGTGCAGTTCAAATTCGGCAAGTTCAAGCCCCCCATGGGCCTTGAGTCCCTGCAGGCGGAGCAGAACACCTCTTTTGTGGAACGCTCGCTGGCCAGCAGTCTTGTGCCGATCCGCGATCTCGGGGCGCAAGTCGGCGGCAGCATCAACGACGGAGTCCTCACTTACACGGCCGGCATCTTCAACGGCGTGGCCGACGGGGCCTATTCGACCAATGTGGATTTCGACAATGACAAGGACGTGATTGCCCGGGTGTTCTCGCGGCCATTCGTCAACGCCAAGGACTCGCCCCTGCACGGCCTGGGCGCCGGCCTCTCGGGCAGCTTTGGCCGGGAAAAAGGGCTCTCCGCCGTCACGTCCGGTTACAAGTCTGACGGACAGCAGACATTCTTCAAATACAACAGCACCGTGGTCGCCGACGGCGATATCTGGCGCGTCTCGCCGCAGGCTTGTTACTACTACGGCCCGGTTGGTGTGATCGCCGAATACGTTGTCTCGACGGTCAATGTCCGGCCCAACGCTCCGACGGCGACGACATTCCCGGCCAAGGCCCAGTTGGAAAACAAAGCCTGGGAGGTGAGGGTCGGTTATGTGATCACGGGCGAGGACGACAGTTATACCGGGGTGACACCGGCCGAGCCGTTTAGCTGGGCCAATGGCACCTGGGGTGCCTGGCAGGTCGTGGCGCGCTATGCGAACCTCAAGATCGATCCCAAGGCGTTTCCGCTTTTCGCCTCGACGGCGACCAATGCCAAGGAAGCTTCCGCGTGGGGTGTGGGTGTGAACTGGTATCTCAACGACGTCGTGCGAATTTCGCAGGATTTCTTCGACACGCATTTCACCAAGGCCGGCACGGCCGCGCCGACCAGCCAAATCCTGCAACAAAACGAGAAGGCTCTCATCACGCGCGTGCAGCTCTCGTTCTAATCAGGTGATTTCGCCATGAATTTCTTCCGCTTCTTTTTTATTCTCATCCTCGGCGCTGCGACGGCACGCGCCGAAAAAATCACGCTGCGTGTCGGGTATTTTCCCAACATCACGCATGCGCAGGGCATCATCGGCAGCGAGACCACGCGCGAAGGCCGTGGCTGGTTCGAGCAACGGCTCGGGCCCGACGTCACCATCCAGTGGTTCGCCTACAATGCCGGGCCGAGCGCGATGGAGGCGATTTTCGCCGGCAGCATCGATCTCACCTACGTCGGGCCGAGCCCGGCGCTCAATGCCTACATCCGCTCGGAAGGCGACGAGATCCGCGTGCTGGCTGGTGCGGCCGAAGGCGGCGCGGCGCTCGTGGTCCAGGGCGACGGCCGCATCAAGCAGCCCGCCGACTTCAATGGCAAACGCCTCGCCACGCCGCAGCTCGGCAACACGCAGGACGTGGCCGCGCGCGCATGGCTGAAAAAACAAGGTTTCCGGATCACGCTCACCGGCGGCGACGTGCAGGTGCTGCCCACGGCCAACGCCGACCAGGTCGGGCTTTTCGAACAAGGTCGGATCGACGCTGTCTGGACGGTCGAGCCGTGGGTCTCGCGGCTCGAACTCGACGCGAAAGGGAAGATCTACCTCGAGCAAAAAGACGCGGTCACCACCGTGTTGGTCGCCAGCGTGAATTTGTTGAAGACCCATCCCGAGCTGGCGGAAAAATTCCGCGCCGCGCACGTGGAACTTACGACGTGGATCAACGCGCATCCAGTCGAAGCGAAAGCGCTCGTGCGCGCCGGCCTCAAAGCCGACACCCGGCACGAGGTGCCCGCCGCCCTGGTGGAAAACGCGTGGCGTCGATTGCATTTCACCGATCAGGTGGCACCGTCGCAGCTCGCCGCACTCGTCACCGATGCGCAGAGCGTCGGGTTTCTCCGCAATGCCATTCCCCTCGACCGAATGTTCAGTAAAACCCCATGACGCTCCAAACCGAAATTCAGAACGAAGTCTGTTCGAAGCTCTCCATTCAGGGCGTGAGCAAACACTTTGGCTCGGGCGCACGCGCCGTGCATGCGCTCGACAATGTTTCGCTCGAGGTGGGCGACGGGGAGTTTGTTTGCCTGGTGGGACCGAGCGGCTGTGGAAAATCCACGCTGCTCAACATCATCGCCGGCCTTGAGCAGGCCGACGCAGGCCAGGTGCTGTCCGATGGCATACCGATCGTGAAACCCGGCCGCGACCGCATGATGCTGTTCCAGGAGCCGGCGCTTTTTCCCTGGCTCGATGTGCTGAATAATGTGCTGTTCAGCCTACGGTTGAAACCCGGCCTGAAGCGGAAGGAACGCCTCGAGGTCGCAAAATTCTATTTGCGGCTGGTCGGCCTGGAAAAATTTGAGCACGCGTTCATCCACGAGCTGTCGGGCGGGATGAAGCAGCGCGTGTCCCTGGCCCGCGCGCTCGCGCCCAACCCGCGGGTGCTGCTGATGGACGAGCCCTTCGCCGCGCTCGATGCGCTCACCCGCGAACAGCTTTACGGTGATTTGCAAAGCATCTGGCAGAAGCGGAAGAAAACCATTATCTTCGTCACCCACAACGTCCGCGAGGCGGCCTGCCTCGGCGACCGCGTGGTGCTTTTTTCGCCGCACCCCGGCCGCATCCGCGAACAATTCAAAGTCGACCTGCCGCGGCCGCGCGACATCAACAGCGTCGAGCTGGCGCGATATTCGACGACCATCACCGCGGCGTTGAAAAACCGTGCGCTGGCGGAAACCAAGGAGTCTGAATAAAATGAAACGTTTTTTTAAAGTCATCTTGTTTTTTGGCGGGCTCGTTGCCGTGTGGCAGGTGCTTTGTCTCCGGCACATCTGGTCGCCCGTGCTGGTTCCGTCGCCGGCCAGCGTCGGCCGGTATCTCTGGGACGCGGCGCTCGACGGCACGCTCGGCGGCGCCATCGTGGTGACGTTGAAGCGGCTGCTGCTCGGCTATGCGGCCGGCCTCGTGATCGGGCTGCCGCTCGGACTGCTGACCGCCCGCTTCAATGTGCTCAACGATACCCTGGGCTTGCTCGCGCTCGGCCTGCAAACGCTGCCCAGCGTGTGCTGGGTGCCGCTTGCGCTCCTGTGGTTCGGCCAGACCGAGATGGCCATGCTTTTTGTCGTGGTGATGGGCACGCTCTGGTCGGTCATCATCGCGACGGACAACGGCGTGCGCAATATTTCACCGATTTTTGCCCGCGCCGCCAAGACGATGGGCTCGCGCGGCCTCCACACCTGGCTGAAAGTGATCCTGCCGGCGGCGCTGCCGTTCATCGTGGGCGGCATGAAGCAAGGCTGGGCCTTCGCGTGGCGCTCGCTGATGGCGGCGGAAATCTACGTCACGATCCTGAGCGGCTTCGGCCTCGGCTCGCTGCTCAATGACGGGCGCGAACTCAACGCCATGGACCAGGTGATCGGGATCATGCTGGTTTTGCTTTTCATCGGGCTGATTGCCGACAAGATTCTCTTCTCCCCGTGGGAGCGCTTCCTGCGCCGCCGCTGGGGCACGGCCATTTGACGGCTATGCCGTGTTAACCACTAATGCACACTAATGGGCACTAATATTTTCAAAGTAGGCAGAAGACCGACTTAACCACTGATGAACACTGATGATCACTGATCCGGAGAAACAGATAGAAAATGAGTTCAAACCCAATTTCTTATTATCAGTGACTATAAGTGTACATCAGTGGTTAAAAAACCTTCGAAGCCGTTTCTAAATTTCTACACACAACAAAACTCAAACCCATCCGAACATGGCCCGCATCTATAACGACATCACCGAAACGATCGGTAACACCCCCCTCGTGCGCCTCAACCGCACGGCCGCCGCCCATGGCGCGCTCGCCGACATCCTCCTCAAACTCGAGTTCTTTAATCCGCTTTCGAGCGTGAAGGACCGCATCGGCTTCGCGATGATCGACGACGCGTTGAAGTCGGGCAAAATTAACAAGGACACCGTCCTCATCGAGCCGACCAGCGGCAACACCGGCATCGCCCTGGCCTTCGTCGCCGCGGCGAAGGGCCTCAAGCTCATCCTCACGATGCCCGAGACGATGACCATCGAGCGCCGCAAGCTGCTCAAGGTTCTCGGAGCGAAACTCATCCTGACCGAAGGGCCGAAAGGCATGAAAGGTGCCATCGCCAAGGCCGAGGAACTCGCTGCCAAGATCCCGAACAGTGTCATCCTCCAGCAGTTTTCCAACCCGTCGAATCCCGAGATCCATCGCAAGACGACCGCCGAGGAAATCTGGCGCGATACCGACGGCAAGGTGGACATCATCATCTCCGGCATCGGCACCGGCGGCACCATCACCGGCGTGGGCGAAGTGCTCAAGCCGCGCAAGCCGTCGTTGAAGATCATTGCCCTCGAGCCCGCCGGCTCGCCCGTGCTTTCCGGCGGTCAGCCCGGCCCGCACAAGCTGCAGGGCATCGGCGCGGGTTTCATCCCGGCCATCCTTAACACGAAAATATACGACGAAGTCATCACGGTGAAGGAGGACGACTCCGGGCCCATCAGCAAGCAAGTGAACAAACTCGACGGCATTCCGATCGGCATTTCCTCGGGCGCGGCGGTGTGGGCGGCCCTGCAGGTCGCGAAACGCCCCGAAAACAAAGGCAAGCAGATCGTCGTGATCATCCCGTCGTCCGCCGAACGCTACCTCTCATCGTGGTTGTTCGCCGACCTCAGCGTCGAAAGCGATTCGCTGGATGATCTCTTGCCGGTCACCGCTAAAGCGTGACCGGCAAGAACGTTCAACATTCAACATTGAACATTCAACGTCCAAGTCAGGCCAATTTCAGGAGCGCGCCACGGCGCGCTCTTTTTTTGTGATCTGAAAGTGTCAATCGTTGGGCGTTGGACGTTGGATGTTCGATGTTGGATGTTCGAGGTTGGATGCTTGCACCCGCCCGCCTCGCTTGTCGGCCGCTTGCCATCGATAAAAACTCCAGCCAAATGAGGTCAGCGCGACGGCCATGCCGATGATCTTCATCATCGAGCCAGCGAGCAGCTGGTCTTCCTGGGGTGATAATTGGGAGATAAGCCGCGGGGCGTATTCATAAACCGGGTAGAGCACGTGGTCGGAAAAGGTGATGTAGGCGAAGGCGGGTGTCATGCCGATGACGATGACGAGCTGGTAAAGCATCTGGCCCGGATAGCTGATGGGCGGAAATTCGCGGGAGGGACTGAGCACCGGCCACCAATAAAACAGCGCCGCGCCGAAAAACATGAGATGCTCGATGACGTGCACGTTTTTGTTGAGCAGGGTCAACTCATAGAGGGTGGGCGCGTGCCAGACCGAGTAGGTCACGGTGTAAACGATGGCGCAGATGACCGGGCGGGTGAGGAAGCGCAGCAGGGTTTTCAGTGAGGGTACGGCGGTGACGGGGCGCACGAGCCACTCGGGCAGGCCGATCAGGAAAAGCACGGCGCACGGGTAGATCATGATCTGGTGCTGCAGCATGTGCGCGCTGAGCAAATAGCGCTCGGCGATCTGGTCGAACGGCGAACCGACGGCGAGGTAGAACAGCAGCAGCGAGGAGTAGAAGCAAACGGCCTGGCGGTGCGGGTAGGGCGCCGACGGCTCGAGCCGGGTGCGCAACGGGCCGGTGAAAATCGCGTAGAGCCAGCCCAGCAGGATCAGCCCGCCGATGAGGTAGGGTTCATTGTGCCAGTGGCGCCAGTCGATCATGAACGGAAGAATCGCAGAAACGCGGAGAGACGGAAGCAAAGAAACAGGCGGGGAAAATGACGAAACCAGAATGGCGAATTCCGAATGTCCGGACTCGACCCTTAAATTCCTGGTTTTCGGGTTTCCTAATAACCATGCCGTATTCCGTCTATGGCACTGTGTAATCTATTGGGTTATACTTTGGGCAGAGATTCCTCGCACGGCTCGGAATGACAAAGCTGCGTTATTTTAAGTCAGGCCTCGCTGCCGGGAGAGCCGAGCTTCTTAAACAACTTGGGGTCAGGTTCGGCGGAAAGAGAAAGCCAGGAAAGCGCCTCCGCCATCTCCCTGAAAATCATGATTCCTTGCTCGCCTGCTATCTCCCGATAGGTCCCGAACATCCTGCTCAGGCCGAACTGGAGATCGGAAGCCACGACGAACGCCCGCTTGGAGTCTGCGCTGAAAATTGTGCGACTCGCAAAATCTTTCACGTCGGCGTTGGATAATGCCACTTTTGTGATCGGACGAAAATCGAACAGCTGGTTAAACTCTGGTCGAAAATCGGGGTGTCGCTTTAACCGAGTCATGTGATCCAACGCCTCGATGTGGCCAAATATCCCCGTCGCCTTCGAGTAGACCATTCCCAGTTTTGGATCGATGAAGAAATCTGCAGGCATAGAGAATAGGCTGAGTACTAGATGATACTCTGGTCGAGGGCAAGGATGGTGGAGCGCGTCGTCCCAGACGCGCTCAAAACCCGGCGAGAACGGCCCGATCAAATCCTTCACCACAAAGGCTCAAAGGACACGAAGCCAAACCTCTTTGAGCTCTTTGTGTCTTCGTGGTGAGACAATCCGAGCGCGTCAGGGACGACGCGCTCCACCTTAATCCAGCAAGTCGCGCGCCCAGGGCTCGCCGTAGCTTTAGCGAAGGCGGCTCACACCGACTGCACAATGCTGCTGGGTGCCTGGTGCAGGTAACCCATCGTGAGTGGCTTGCTGGCGTCGGCGCCGAAAATTTTCAGCAGTGCCCACATGGTGCCGCCGGCGAGGATGAGGCCGATGAAAAAGAGCACCGTGCAGAAAACTTTGTCCCAGCGCAGGTGCATGAAGTAGAAAATGACGAACATGAACTTCACGGCCGAGAGGATGGCGAGCGTGCCGAAGAGCAGCCAGTGGGCGAACGGCAGGTAAACCATGATGATCTCCACGCCGGTGATGATCGAAAGGATCATCGCGAGCTGGACGAAGATATGGAATTTGCTTTCGCCGGGCGTGTGGCCGGCGGCGTGAACGGGTGAGGCGGGAGCGCTCATGGTCAGATATATTCGAGAAGATAAACGACGGTGAAGATGACGATCCACACGATGTCGACGAAGTGCCAGTAAAGGCCCATCGATTCGACGTCGATGGCATTGACCTCGCCGAAGTCCACCGCGCCGCGGGTCCGGGTGAGCAGGTTGAGGCCGATGTAGGCGATGATGGCGCCGGCGATGGCGAGGGCGTCCTTGCCCAGATAACCGGACAGGGTTCCCGCTTGCGCCATGTGCACGAAATCAAGGACGAGATACATGGTCAGGCCGATGGCGGCGATGAATCCCGCGATGTGCAGGAGGGTTCGCCCGAACCACAGGCGGTTTGTGCTGACATCCGCGGGTTGAAACGAGCGGATGTACATCAGCACGAGCCAGAGGACGCCGATGGCCACGTGGCAGCCGTGCGTGCCGGTGAGCGTGAAAAACGTCGAGCCGAGGATGCAGTTCGTGATCGTCATGTGCTTGTCCATGACGAAGTCGGTGAACTCATAGACCTGGCAGGTGAGGAAAATGCAGCCGAAGAAAATCGTGCCGAGCAGCATGTGCCGCATGCTGCGGACGTTGCCGCGCTGGATGGCATTCACGGCGAGGGCCATGAGCAGCGACGACATGAGCAGGATGAAAGTCGAGAATGACGTGAGCGGCGGATTGAAAATCTCGCGCGGGCTCGGGTTGCCGGGGGGCGGATGCAGACGGTAAATGAGGTGCGTCGAAATCAGGCAGCCGAAGAACATGCAGTCCGAGGCCAGAAACGTCCACATGAGCAGTTTCTTGTTCGGAATGCCCGTCGTGGTGGACGGGTCATGGTGATGATCGATGGCGACGGTGGCGGTGCTGCTCATTGGTGTGCCTCCTGCTTCGGCGATGCGGCGGAGTTTTTTTCAGGCTCGGGATGGATGTGGTAGCCGGGCGCGCCTTCGAGCGCCCAGAGATAAATGCCGATGAACATGATGACACCACCGACCAGGGTGGTGCCGAGTTTCAGGTGGATGCCGGGCGCAGGGTTCGCGTCGAGGACGGAGATGCCGATGGCGGCGATGAGGATGCCCACGCTGGCGATGAAAGGATAAATCGACTGAAAAGGCATGTGAATGCCGCCGTGAGCGGCTTCTTCCTTGGCGTGGACGGCTTTTTCTTTTTCCATCTCAGCCTGGTGATGCTTCTCATACCACCACGCGTCGCGTTCGTGCACGGTGGGGATGACGGCGTAATTGTATTCGGGCGGCGGACAGGCGAGCGACCACTCGAGCGTGCGGGCATCCCAGGTATCGCGGCCGACGCGTTCGCCCTTGAAGTAGGTGTAAATCATCACGCCAAAATAGATGGCGACGCCAACGCCAAGGATCAGGGCGCCGATGGTCGCGATGAGGTTGCCCTCGTTCCAGCCCATGTTGGAATCGTAGGTGAACGTGCGGCGCGGCATGCCGTTGAGCCCGAGGAAGTGCATCGGGAAGAACGTGGTGTTGAAGCCGATGAAGATAACCCAGAAGGAAAGCTTGCCCCAGAACTCGCTGACCTTGCGGCCGAACATGAGCGGGAACCAGTAGTGGATGCCGGCGAGGAGCGCGAAGAGCGAGCCGCCGATGAGCACGTAATGGAAGTGGGCGATGACAAAATAGCTGTCGTGCTGCTGGGCGTCGGCCGGCGCGGCGGCGTGCATGATGCCGGAGAAGCCGCCGATCATGAACATCCAGACGAAGCCGAGGGCGAACATCATCGGCGTGCGCATCTGCAGGTGCCCGCCCCAGAGCGTGCCGATCCAGTTGAAGATCTTCACGCCGGTGGGCACGGCGATGGCCATGGTGGCCAGCGAGAACGCGGCCGTTGCCATCGTGCCGAGGCCGGTGGTGAACATGTGATGGCTCCACACGGCGAAGCCGAGGAACCCGATGGATGCGCCCGAGAAAACCACGATGGGATAGCCGAAGAGCGGCTTGCGGGCGAAGGTCGGGATGATTTCCGAAATGATGCCCATGCCCGGCAGGATGAGGATGTAAACTTCCGGGTGGCCGAAGACCCAGAACAGATGCTGCCAGAGGATGGGCAGGCCGCCGTTGGACACCTCAAAAAAGTTCGTGCCGAAAAGGCGGTCCATCATCAGCTCGATCAACGCGATGGTGATGGCCGGGAACGCGAGGACGATGAGGAAGGCGGTAAAGAGCGTCATCCAGGTGAAGACCGGCAGGCGCATCATGGTCATGCCGGGCGCACGCAGGTTGATGATGGTGACGATGAAGTTGAGCGAGGCGGCGATCGAGGCGACGCCGAGAAGCTGCAGGCCCATGACCCACATGTCGATCGAGTGGCCGGGGATGAAGGCCCGCGTGGTGAGGGGCGCGTAGCCGAACCAGCCGCCGTTGGGCGGGCCGTCTTTCATGAACCAGCCGAGGTTGATGATGATGGCGCCGACGAGAAAGACCCAGTACGAGAAGGCGTTCAGCCGCGGAAAGGCCACGTCGCGCGCGCCGATTTGCAGCGGCATGATGAAATTGAAGAACGCGGCCGAGAGCGGCATGACCGCGAGGAAGATCATCGTCGTGCCGTGCATGGTGAACATGCGGTTGTATTGCTGCGCCGTCAGGAGGTCGTTGTTCGGCACGGCGAGCTGCAGGCGGATGAGCAGAGCTTCGCAGCCGCCCACGAGGAAAAAGAACAGCGCGGAAATCCCGTAGAGGAAACCGATGCGCTTGTGATCGACCGTGGTCAGCCAGCTGATGAGGCCGGTCTTGGCCGTGGGCCGCCAGAGGACGAGGTGCCGGGCCGGCGCCGGGTGTCCCTCGGTGATGAAATTGTTTTTAACCAGTGCGTCTTCCATGGGAAATTTATTTCAGGCTTTGAACGTAGGCCACCAGCGCGGAGATGTCATCCGGCGTGAGCTTGATGTTGTTTTTGACGTAACCCTCGTACCACATCTTGTTGCCGGGCTTGACGGCGAGGGGATTGGTGATCCAGCGGGTGAGATTCTCGGTGTTGTTTTCGAGCAGGCCGCCGGCGATGGTCGTGCGCGCGCCGACGTGCGTGAGGTCGGGGTAGGCAATGCCCACACCATCGTGGCCGCGGACATTATGGCAGCCGGCGCAGGTCTTGGCCTGGAAGAGTTTGCGACCCTTGGCGACGAGCGCGGGGTCTTCGTCCTTCTCGGGAAACTGCTTGGCGCGCCACGCATCGAGCGGCGAGACTTCGAGCTCGTCGTTGGAGAAGCCGATCTGGTTGGTTTTCCACGAGGCGAAGACGGCCTGAGGTTTTTCCACCCCGGCTTCATTGGGCACGGCGAGGGTGCGGGCGTTTTGTTTCTGATTGGCGAGCCAGTCGGCAAAATCCTTTTCGCTGAGCGCGATGACGCGGAAACGCATCACGGCATGCGAGTCGCCGCAATACTGCGCGCACTGCCCCCAGTAGTAGCCGGGATGGTCGGCTTGCAGCCACATGCGGTTGCCGCGGTTGGGCATCATGTCCACCTTGCCGGCGAGTTTCGGCACCCAGAAACTGTGGATGACATCCATCGTGCGCAGCTCGATATGGATGGGCCGGCCCGCGGGGATGACCATTTCGTTGGCCGTGGCGACGATGCTGCGGGCGCCGTACTTGTCCGGCGCGGTCTGCTCCTTGGGATATTCAAATTTCCACCACCATTGGAAACCGGTGGCGGTGATGTTGTAGGCGTTGGCCTGGTCCGCCGGCGCCACGTCGTAGGTGGACCAGATGGCTCGCAGCGTCGGCACGGCGATGATGACCAGCGCGAAGACGGAGGCGGCGATGAGGCCCATTTCCACGAATGGGTTGCCGTGCGCCTGCTCCGGGGCCTCGGCGTGTTCGTCGGCCTCGGTGCGGGCCTTGAATTTGATCGTCGCATAGGCCAGCACCCCGCCCACGAAAATAAAGATCACAAGCGTGACCCACACCGTCACATAAAACAGGTGCAGTTGCGTGCGGGCCACCGGGCCTTCGACATTCATGGTCGATTGGTGGCCATCCATGTCCCACCAGCAGCCGGACAGGAAAACGCAGGCCGCCAGCGCCAGCAGGAGGCTGCCACGGTGGAAAATTGGGCGAAAAAACGGGGAAAACTTCATGGAGACGGGCGAATTTTTTTCGCGGTCATGTGAGACCGCAATTCAAAGCCAGCGTTGGCAAATCGGCAGGCAGTTCAAGTCATAAAGAGCATGTCTTGCGCCGGGGCAAATTGGCTGCACGTTATTAAAAAAACTATGCCCGGCATAAGTTTACGTATCGAGCTCGCGCCGTGGTTGCGCAAAAAAACCACCGTAATTACCTGTCCCATGCCCGCGAAACTCCTGTCCATCCCGCTGTTTGCTGCCCTCCTCTTGACCGGCTGTTCGAAATCAGAGCCAGCCGCCGTGGCCGCCGCGCCTTCCGGCCCACGCACCATCGAGCTCACGGCCGGCGACAATATGAAGTACAATATCATGCAAATCGAGGCCGCCCCCGGCGAGGTGCTGCATGTGGCGCTCACTGACACCGGGACGCTGCCTAAGGAGGCCATGGGGCACGACTGGACCCTTCTGCAGGCCGGTTCCGACCCGGATGCTTATTCCCGGGCTGCGGTCATGGCCAAAGACACCAACTACCAACCCCCTGAGCTGGCCTATGAAGTGTTGGCGTCCATCCCGCTGCTCGGCCCGGGCCAGACGGGTGACGTCACTTTCACGGTGCCGACGAAACCCGGCGAGTACCCTTATCTCTGCTCATTCCCTGCGCACTGCCAATCCGGCATGAAAGGCGTGTTGGTTGTGAAGTAACGCGGATCGTTCTCATACTCGTTATCGTTCTCCTTCTCCTGATCGATCTTCAATGTATCCGAGCGAACGAGAATGATTACGAGAACGAGAACGATTGGGCGGCGCGAACGCCGCCCTACCGGTACGCCGCCAGCATCGAATATACGATGACGCCCGTGACCGAGACGTAGAGCCAGATGGGGAAGGTGAAGCGCGCGAGGCGGCGGTGGGCCGAAAAACGGCCGCTGAGCGACAGGAAAAACGTGATCAGGATCATCGGCAGCGCGATCACGGAGAGCGCAATGTGGGAGATGAGCAGGGCGAAGTAGGCGGGCCGGATCGCGCCCTGGCCGTGAAAACGCATGTCGCCGTGAAGGGCGTGGTTCACGATGTAGCTCACGAGGAAAACACTGGAAAAAACAAACGCTGTGAACATCGCCGTGCGATGCGGGCCGATCCGCTTCGCGCGGATATAGCGGAAGCCCGTGACGAGGGCGATGGCCGAGAGCGCATTGAGCAAGGCGTTAAGCGCGGGAAGGAAGGCCAGATGGGTGCCCGCGACGTCGGTGGGCTCATGGTAATAGACGAGCCAGCAGAGAAAAAGGCTGGCGGCCGCGCTGACGGCCACGATGGCGGCAATGACCGTGCCGGGAGTGCGGGTCGCGGTGGTGCTCAAGGTATTATTCAGTGGCTCATTCATAATAGCGGGCCGGATGCATGCAATTGAACCGCGAATGAACGCGAATACGGATTATTTGAACAGAAGATAACCAAGGGAACGAAGCGTTTTATCGCGGATCGATCCTTACCTTGGTTGCCTTCGTTTTCTTCTGTAAAAACATGCTTGGATCGGATGCAGAGCAATTAGCGTTTATTCGCGGTTTCTCACTGCATGGGGTCGGTTAGAAAAACATCACCCGGTCCGCGACGAGGGCCCCGAGCAGCAGCGGCAGGTAGATGATCGTGGCGAAAAATAATTTCCGCGCCGCCGGGTCGCGTTCCTCGGCGCGCAAAAACACCGCTGCGCGCCACAGCAGCCAGGCGCCGAGCGCCAGCGCCACGCCGAGGTAAACCCGGCTACACCAGCCGGTCAGCGCTGGCAGCACGCTTACGGCCACGAGCAGCAGCGCATTGATGAACGCCCATCGCGCCACCCGCTCGCCGCTCGCATCCAACACCGGCAGCATGGGAAAATGCACGGCCGCGTAGTCGCGCCGGTACGTCCACGCCACCGCCATGAAATGGGGGATCTGCCAGAAGAACAACACGCCGAAGAGCATCCAGCTCAACGGTGAGATGCCGTTGTCCGCCGCCGTCGCGCCGATGAGCGGCGGCAGCGCGCCGGCCACCGCGCCGATTTCGGTGGACCACCGCGACCATTTTTTTGCGGGCGTGTAGAGCGCGAGGTAGCACACGTAGGTCAGCAGCGCGAGCAGCGCGCACATGCCGTTGATCTTCATGAACAGCAGGCCCAGCCCCGCCATGCACATCGCCGTGCCCAGCACATAAGCCGAACCGGCCGGCACGCGGCCGGTCGGGATGGGCCGGTCTGCCGTGCGATGCATACGGGCGTCCGTTTCGCTTTCCATCCATTGGTTCAGCACCGCCACGCCGCCCGCCGCCAGCATCGTGCCCAGCAGCAGGTAAAGCATTTCAAAGAAATTCCGCGGCGGTCGCGCCGCATAATAGCCGACGAGCGCGGTGACCACGGACAGCGCGCTCAGGCGCGGCTTGGTCAACTCGAGATAATCGTGCAGCACCGCCTTGGGTGCGGCTTCGACGACGGGAGAAGTGGCGGAGGGTGATTGCATGCTCAAGTCTTTGCCAGTTCCCGTGCGTGCGGCACGGACGTTGCCGGTCTTGTTATCTCAACGAAAATGTCGCGGTGCATCCACCAGGTCAGCCCGAAAGTCGTGGCCAGCGTGGCCGCGCCCACGATCACATGCGCGGTCGTGAAAAAAGGTGCGCGCCCCGTCCAGATGACCGAGGCCCCGAGATAAATTTGCAGCGCGAGCAGCGACATCAATCCTGCCGTCACGTTGCGAATCGTCGCGGTCGCCGCACGATCGGCCCAGATTTTTCCCGCCAGCGTCACGAGAGCCACGGTGATGATGCCGGCCATCACGCGGTGGGCGAAATTCAACCCCACGCGGAAACTCCACACCGGCGGCAGCAGCGCGTGGTCGGGGGAGGACCACGGAAAGGTTGGAATGGCCAGCCCGGCGAAGCTGTGCCGCATCACGGCGGCGATGGCCAGTTGCAGGAAAAGCAGCGCGCAACACACCAAGCCCAGCTTGCGGGTGCCCGCCGCGAAGACTGTTTGGTTTATTCCATTCAGCCACGCGCGCGAATTTGCCAGCGCGATGGCCACCAGCACGCAGAGAAATCCCTGGGCCAGGCACGCATGCAGCATCGCAAAGAGCCGGCCCACGCTCGTGTCCACCATCGCCACGTGCCAGTGGTCGAGCAGCACGCGCAACCCGCCCACGACCGCCTGCGCAAAAACCAGCCCGACCGCGAAGACCGCCAGGATCCTCAGCCAGCCGCGCGATTCGCGCCGCCAGGTCCACGCCGCCAGTGCGATCGTGATCAAACTCATCACGCCCGCCGTCAGCCGGTGTGAATGTTCGGCAAACATCGAGAGGTTGTGCAGCCAGCCGGCAGGGTTGAGCGAGCCGTTCGACAGCGGCCAGTCAGGAAAAGCCATGCCCGCGCCGATGCTGGTGGTGAAGGCGCCGAGACAGATGAGCACGCCCGCCCAAACAATGCTGGCGATGGCCAGCCAGGCGATGCCGGGCTGGTAAGCCGGGGTGCGCGCAGGAGCGAGGGAGGCGTTCATAAGTTTGAAATCTAACCGTAGAAGGGTTCAATGTAACCCTCGCAAAGCCTTTGACAATTTTTTCCGCAGGCAAATCTGTAGTTGTATGTATCCTTATGCCCGCATGAGCCGCCTTGCTGCCTTCTACGCCGCGAGCCTGCTGATGCTGCTCGCCGCCTGCTCGCGCTCGGGGAATACCGCGACCATCGACGACGACGCCCCCGGTGAAAAACGCTGGCCGCTGCACGGGCAAATCGTGTCGGTTGACGCCACGCACCAGACGTTGCGTGTTCAGCATGAGGAGATTGTGGGCCTGATGCCCGCGATGACGATGGACTACGCCGTGGGCCCGGGCGATCTCGCCAATGCCAAGCCGGGCGAACACATCCGCGCCGACCTCGTGCAAAATGGCGGCGACTTCCGCCTCGAGCGAATCTTCCCCGACGACGCATCGACCAACGCCACTATCGATACGGCGGCCAAGTCGCTGGGTCAGGACACAATGGTGCGCGGCCCGCATCCTTTCCGCGAAGTAGGCGAGACCGCCCCCGATTTTGCGCTCTACGACCAGGACGGCCGCGTCGTGCAGATGAACCGCTTTCGCGGAAAGCAGATCATGCTGAACTTCATCTATACGCGTTGCCCCATCGCCACGATGTGCCCCACGTCCACGGCCAAGATGGTCATGACCCAAAAGCTCGCCCGTGAAGCCGGCGTGAAAAACCTCGAGCTTATCTCCATTTCCCTCGATCCGGTTTACGACACGCCCGGCGTGCTCAAAGATTACGCCCAAGCGCGCGGCATCGATCTAGGTAACTTTTCGTTTCTCACCGGCCCGACCAATGCGGTGCAGGACCTGCTCGCCCAGTTCGGCGTCATCGCCGAATTCAAGGACGGCATCCTCAACCACACGCTCGCCACATTGCTGATCAATGAAAACGGCACCATCATCTGGCGCGCCGACGGCGGCGAATGGGAGCCGTCGGAATTTGTCGGAAAGATGAGGAAATGATTTTTGGCGGCATCGGCTTTTATTTAGTTGTGGGCGGGGTGCCCTCACCCCGCATAAAACCAATCGGCGGGTGAGGGCACCCGCCCCACATTTTAAAAACTTTCATGCCCATTGCCCTAACCAAAACCCAGCGCCGGCAGTTTGTGCTCATCACGCTCGGCGCGGTGGCGCTCTTTGTCGTGGTGCGCCGGCTGCCCACCGGCACCAATATGCCGCACTATGATTATGTGCCGGCGGGCCAGAGCTCCGTGCAGTTTTGCGATCCGGGCAACCCGCAGTTTTTGCCGGCCACGCAAGTGCAGTCGCCGGTGACGATGACGCTCTCCACCGCCGGGCCGGCGGTGGCCGGCCAGCCCGTGCAAGCCATCCTCACGCTCCAAACTTACAGTGGGAAACCCCTCGGCCCTGACGATCTCGCCACCGCCCACGCCAAAAAACTCCACCTGCTCATCATCGATCCCACGCTCACCGATTATCAACACGTGCATCCGGTGCCAACCGGCGCGCCCGGCGCGTGGGCCTTCACCTTCACGCCGCGCGCGGGTGGCAGCTATCGGCTTTTTGCCGACTTCGTGCCGATTGTGACCGGTAACGGCCTCTACGCCTGGGCCGATATGCCAGTGGGTGGAGAGCCGGCGCAATCTGAGCGCGTCGGGGACGCCGCGCTCCACCCGCCTTGGGTGAGCGAGCGCGATGGTTATCGCTTCACGCTCACGCCCTCGGCGCAGCCCATTCGGGCGAGCAAGCTGGTCGATTTGAAATTCACGGTCGAACGCATCGGCGGCGGGGCGGTGCCGCTGCAGGTGATCATGAATGCCTTCGCGCACCTCGTGGCCTTCGACGACCAGCGCAGCGGGTTCGCCCACATGCATCCACAGGAATACGACATTACCAAGCCGCCGGATGCGGTGCATCCGGTGCTGACCTTCAAGCTCCAACTGCCGCGCGCCGGCCGCTACGTCACCTGGAGCCAGGTGCTGATCGCCGGCCGTGAAATCTTCGCGCCGTTCTGGTTTGAGGTGGAGGAGTGAGTTGACTTGAAAGTGTGGGCGGGGTGCCCTCACCCCGCGATCAAGCTCAATGCGGGGTGAGGGCACCCCGCCCACAGGAATCTCAATCCGGAATGTAATACATGCGTTACAAACAGAGATTCCTCGCACGGCTCGGAATGACAGAAATATTATCGCTGGCAGTTGCCGGCTTGCATTATTTATCCGCCTTCATAATCGATTCAGTGGGTAGTGTTGATCGATATGCTGGTAGTCGCGGTCGTTTTCCAGAAACGAGACTTTGTTTTGAATGACGATGGCGGCGATCAAACAGTCGATGGAGTTTCGAATCGTGCGGCCCTTCCGTCGGAGATCCCGATAAATGCCAGCGGCCAGCTCGAAGGTGGAGCGATCATCTTCGAGATAAATAAGCCCTTCGAACTGCCGTTTCACGCCGGCAAGTTCTTTGTCATCGCGGATTCCCTGCAAAACCTCAGTTAGCACGAACCCGCAGCAACAGATGTCCTCTCGATTTCGAATGCACTCTTCCAAGGCAGCGACTTTTCTTGATTCGACACCTCGAAAAAAGTCGATCCAGACCGTTGTATCGACGAGCAACTTCACGAGGTGCGTGTGCGACGCATGGCGTCAAGATTGCCATCCCACGACACCCGGCCCTTCAACTCAAGCAGGCCCAATTGTTTTTCCCTTCGCACCAATTCCGTCAGCGCATGATTGACCAGGGCGCGGCGGGTTTTAAGTCCTGTCGTTTTCAGCCCCTGGCGCACCAGCTTCTCATCCAAAACGATGTTGGTTCGTTTCATAACATACACATAGTGGACGATATTTATGTGTATGCAAGTCTGAAGCTGTTTTTGGAGAACATTGTAGATGGCGCTGTATTATAATCCTAGCGACCGGATGGAGCATCATGCTACCATTGCTCGTATTCTACAGAGGCATAGGCCATCTTTTCTTGGGATCCGTAGACCAAGATAATTTGTTCACGATCGACTTCCTTGTTAAGCATTGAGGGACTTTCAGTGATCCATTTCGGCCATCCATTCGGAAGCTTTTGCCCAAGAAGTATGTTTATACCAGTGTATCTCGTGTCAGTGGAAATAAATTGTCGGCGTATCCGTGAATCGAAATCAGCCTGCGACATTCGAAATGAGATGAAATATCCATCCATGAAAGTAGGCTTGATCGTTTTGACTTCAGATGCAGCGGAACGATTGTCACTGCCAAATACTCGGTTAAACTCAGTTTCAGGATTTGGCGGCATACTAGCTAAAATGAACCACGCTGCCAGGAGTAGTACGGCGGGACAGCCAACGGCTATCATCCATTTCTTACGCCGGGCAACCCCAATGACAAAAACTAACGAGCCGATAAGTATGCCCAGTATGATTGGAACAAAGAAGGGTGACATTTATGATGCCTAAAGTGTTGCTCGTCCCAACTCACCTCACGCGCTCGCAAACGCGTTCGAGGTGTTGAGGTGTTCCTCGCCGGTGTATTTGAGCGATTGCTCGTCGGCGTGGTAGCTGGAGCGCACGAGCGGGCCGCTTTCGACGACGCCAAGGCCGAGGCCCAGGCCAAATTCTTTCCACCGTTTGAATTCCTCCGGCGTCACCCAGCGGTTGATCGGCAGGTGCTTCGGCGTGGGCTGTAGATATTGGCCGAGGGTGAGGATGTTGGTCTGGTCGGACGCGATGTCGCGGAGCGTCTGCTCAATCTCGTGTTGTTCCTCGCCGAGGCCGAGCATGATGCCGGTCTTGGTCGTGAAGCCGCGGCTCTTGGCGTGGCGCAGCACGGAGCGCGAGCGGTCGTAGCGGGCCTGCACGCGCACGGGCTTTTGCAGGCGTTCGACCGTCTCGACGTTGTGGTTGAAAATGTCGGGCTTCGCATCGAGCACGGTGTCGACGTCCTCGAATTTGCCTTTGAAATCGGGCACGAGCACCTCGATGGCGGTGTGCGGATTGCGATGGCGCACGGCGCGGATGGTCGCGGCCCACACGCTGGCGCCGCCGTCGGCGAGTTCATCGCGGGCGACGCTGGTGATGACGCAGTGGCGCAGCCGCATCTTGGCGACGGCGTCGGCCACGCGGGCGGGCTCGCCGAGGTCGAGCTCGGTGGGGCGGCCGGTCTGGATCGCGCAGAAGTTGCACGAGCGCGTGCAGATGTTGCCGAGGATCATGACCGTGGCGGTGCCGCGCGACCAGCATTCGCCGAGGTTGGGGCACTGTGCGCTCTGGCAGACGGTGTGAAGCTCATTTTCATCCACGAGCTTGCGCACGGCGGCATAGCCGGGGCCGCTGGGCAGTTTGGCGCGAAGCCAGGTGGGTTTGCGGGTCGTATCCATCGGGTTGGATGAAGAATTAACCACAGAAATACACGGATGAACACCGAATTTTTCGAGACGCAAATGGGATTCTGCCATCAACTGAAGATCATAAGCAGGTTTTTTAACCGCGGATGGACGCGAATGGACGCGGATTTCGGAAGCGTGCTTAACCACTGATGAACACTTATGGACACTGATCAGGATAAGTGGAAATCAGTGTCCATAAGTGGTTCAAAGCGTCTGAAAAGAGAACGTGCTTTTCTTCGGCTGGGGCAGAGTTCTCCGTTTGCGCCGGGGCGGGGGCGGGCCACGCTTGCGGGTTTCATGAGCGATATCCCGACCGACATCAGCCACGACCAGCACGCCGTACGGCGGCAGAAGCTCGCCGACCTGCGTGCCGCAGGTACGGATCCGTTCCGTGCAAATTTCGCGCCCACGCATTTCTCGGCCGACGCGATCAAGCTCCACGTGGAGGGACAGGACAATGCCGTGACCGTCGGCGTGGCCGGGCGGCTCGTGGTGATCCGCGACATGGGCAAGAGCCAGTTCGCCAAGATCCTCGACCAGCAGGGCCAGATCCAGCTGTACCTGAAAAAAGACGTCATTGGCGACGAGGCCTACGCGGCGTGGAAGAAGCTCGACCTCGGGGATTTCCTCGGTGCGGAAGGCACGCTTTTCAAGACCAAGAGCGGTGAGATCACCGTGCGCGTGACGCGCTTCGTGCTCGTGGCCAAGGCGCTGCGTCCGCTGCCGGAGAAATGGCACGGCCTGACCGACCCCGAGCAGGTTTACCGCCAGCGCCACCTCGATCTCATTGTCAACGAGGAGTCGCGCCATCGGCTCATGCTGCGTCCGCGCATCGTCTCGCACATCCGGAGGTTCCTCGAGGAGCGCCAGTTCATCGAGGTGGAAACACCGGTGCTGCAAACCATCGCGGGTGGTGCGGCGGCCAAGCCGTTCACGACGCATCACAATGCGCTCGGGATGGATTTTTTCCTCCGCATCTCGCTCGAGCTCTATTTGAAGCGCCTGCTCGTTGGCGGCTACGACCGCGTGTTCGAGATCGGCCGCAATTTCCGCAACGAGGGCATTTCGCGCAAGCACAACCCCGAGTTCACCATGCTCGAGGTTTACCAGGCCTACAGCGACTATCGCGGCATGATGACGCTGGTGCGCGACCTGTTCCAATCGCTCTGTCGCGACGTGCTCGGCGCGATGAAAATAAAACACGCCGCGAGCGGGCAGGAGATCGATTTTGGCGGCGAGTGGCGCGAGGTGCGCTACAAGGATGTGATCCGCACGACCACGGGCGACGCGGAGTGGTTCAGCCGGAGCAAGGCCGAAAAGATCGCCGGCGCCGAGAAGCTTGGCCTCAAGGCCGAGCCGCACTGGGAGGAGTTCGAGATCACCAACGAGATTTTCTCCAAGAAAATCGAACCCACGCTCATCCAGCCGACCTTCGTCACGCACCTACCCAAGCAGCTCGTGCCGCTGGCCAAGCTCTCGCCCGACGATCCCGACACGGTGGACGTGTTCGAGCTTTGCATCGGTGGCATGGAAATCGCCCCGGCTTACTCGGAACAGAACGATCCTGACGCGCAGCGGCAGATGTTCGAGGCGCAGGCCGGCGAGGAGCAGCAGAACATCGACCAGGATTTCCTGCTCGCGCTCGAGCACGGGATGCCGCCGGCCGGCGGCATGGGCATCGGCATCGACCGCCTCGTCATCCTGCTGACCGGCGCGGAAAGCATCCGCGACGTGATTCTGTTCCCGCAACTTCGCTCGGGCGCCTGATTTGATGGGAACGCAGAGGACGCTGAGAATGACAGAGGACACTGAGGTCGCATTCTGGATGATCCTCTGCATCCTCGCTTTACCTCTGCGGCCTCTGTGTTCCAATTAACCGTCCCATGCCTTGGTACCTTTACCTCGCCCTGAAGCAGCTTTTCCCCAGCGGGCGGCGATTTTCATTTTTTACTTTCATCTCGATTCTCGGCGTGGCGTTGGGCGTGGCACTGCTGGTCGTGGTGACAAGCGTGATGGGTGGTTTCGGTTACGAAATCCGCCAGATGATCGTCGGCACCGAGGGCGAGGTGCAAATTCGCGCGCAGGGCGTCATTGAAAATTATCCCGAACTGCTGAAAAAAATCGACGCGGTGCCCGGCGTAGCCGCAGCCACACCCACGGCAAGCGGCGTGCTCATGCTCCAGTACCAGGGTAAACCCGCGTTTCCCGCCATGCGCGGCGTCGACCTCGCCACGGTCGAGAATGTCGTCCATCTCAGCCATTACCTGATCGCCGGTTCGTTCGATGCCCTTGATGACGATTCGGTCATCCTCAGCTCCGAGCTGGCGCAAAGCCTGGGTGCGTCGGTCGGCGACACGGTGGAGGTTTATTCGCCGCTCATGATTGAAAAGCTCAAGAGCGACGAAGTGTTTCTCCCGCGGCAGGTGCGTGTCGTCGGTGTCCTGGAGATCGGCCACCAGCAGCTCGACAGCGCCACGGTCTATTGCACGCTGCGCCTCGCGCAGGAACTTTACGGGCTCGGCGCGGATGTACACGGCATCAATGTCCGCCTGCAACCGGGGATGAACGAGGACGAGGTCGCCGGCCGCCTCAATGCCGTGCTGCCGTTCGATGTGCGCGCCTTTTCATGGGAGGACACGTTCAGCGATTTTCTCTGGGTGCTGCAGCTGGAGAAAAACATGATTTTCTTCCTGCTGCTCTTCATTGTCATTGTGGCCGCGTTCTCGGTGACGAGTTCGCTGCTCATTTCCGTGGTGCGCAAGACGCGCGAGATCGGTCTGCTCGGTGCGCTCGGCGGCGAGCCGAGGCAGGTGGCGGCGTGCTTTTGCGCGCAGGGCTTGTTCATCGGCGTGTTCGGCACGCTGCTCGGGCTCGGGCTGGGTTTTACCGCGTTGTATTTCCGCAACGACGTCGTGCTCGGCCTGGCGCGGATGACCCAGCGTCAGGAAGTACTGCAGCGGTTTTATAACTTCAGCCAACTGCCCTCGCATGTATCATCGGGCGACATCATCCACATCGTCGTACTGACCATCATCATCTCGACGCTGGCCGGCCTGCTGCCGGCGTGGCGCGCGGCGCGGCTCAAACCCGTGGAGGCTCTCCGCAGCGAATGATTCGCTGCGGAACGTCCAACATTCAACATTGAACATCCAACATCCAACTTCAATCAGCCCGGACGTAGAGCCTTTGTCTTTTGTCCTACTTGGGCGTTGGACGTTGAAGGTTGAATGTTGGATGTTCGCGCCGGAGGCGCGTCGCCATGCCTGACGCCCTTCTCACCGTCCGCGCGTTGCGCAAAACTTACCTCAGCGGCGACCGCCGCATTGAGGTCTTGAACGGCGTCGACCTGGCCATCGCGCCGGGCGAGAGCGTGAGCATTCGCGGCGAATCCGGCTCGGGAAAATCCACGCTGCTCCATCTCCTGGCCGGCCTTGACGCGCCCGATGGCGGAGAAATTCTCTGGCGCGGCGATAAAACCCTCGTGGCCACGCGCCGCGCGCGCCTGATCGGCCTGGTGTTCCAAGCATTTTATCTCGTGCCAGAACTCGATGCGCTGGCCAACGTGCTACTCGCGCGCCGTATCATCGGCCGGCCGGACGCGGCCGACCACGCCCGGGCAAAGGAATTACTCATGCGCGTCGGCCTGGCGGAACGCGCGCATCATTTGCCATCGCAACTATCGGGCGGCGAACGCCAACGCGTGGCCGTGGCCCGCGCGCTCATGAACCGGCCGCCGTTGATCCTGGCCGACGAACCGACCGGCAATCTCGATGAACATACGGGCGACGCGGTCATCGCGCAGCTCCTCGGCCTTTGCGCCGAAACCGGCACCTCGCTCGTCCTGGTGACCCACAGCGCGGTGCATGCGCAGAAAACCAGCCGGGCGCTCTTCCTGCACGACGGAGTTCTCAAGTAGGAATACCCGGATTTTCTACAGAGGATAACGAAGGTAATGAAGCGATCAACGTACCTTGAGTCCAACTTCCAGACATGCTCGGTTTAGACAGATCCATGACGGGCGAAAGTGTCATTCCGAGCCGTGCGAGGAATCTCCGGAATTTAAATCATAAGAACAGCAGAGATTCCTCGCACGGCTCGGAATGACAAAATAAAAGATTTGTCGCATAGGCATGTAGAAGTGACCGATTAAACCGAAAACGCTCTAACCGGAAACAAACGGCGCTTCGTTTCCTTTGTTATCTTCTGTAAAAGCTCCGATATTCCCGTCATTTTTTCAATTTCATGGCTAACCCAAAAATAAAGTGCGGAGTCGTCGGCGTCGGCTCGCTCGGCCAGCATCATGCGCGCATCTACGCGTCGCTGCCCGGGGCCGAGTTGGCCGGCATTTTCGAGACGGACAACGCGCGCGCGAAGGAGATTTGCGCGAAGTTCAACTGCCGGCGGTTCGCCACGCTCGATGAACTGGGCGAGGGGTGCGACGCGGTTTCGGTCGTGGTGCCGACGGACAAGCATGCCGAGATTGCGCTGCCGCTGCTGGCGAAGGGCTGTCATCTGCTGATTGAAAAACCCATCTGCGCCTCGCTGGCCGAGGCCGAGCAGGTGCTGGCCTCCGCGCAGAAGAACAACTGCCTCGTGCAGGTCGGCCACGTCGAGCATTTCAACCCAGTGATGGCGTTCCTCGAAAAAGAGGCGGGCCGCTCGCGTTACATCACGGCCGAGCGGCTTGCGCCCTACCAGACGCGGGGCACCGAGGTCGGCGTGGTGCTCGACCTGATGATCCACGACATCGGCATCGTGCTCGCGCTGGTGAAGTCGCCGCTGGCGCGCATCGACAGCGTGGGCATCCAGGTGCTTTCGAAAACCGAGGACATCGCCAACGCGCGCCTGCAATTTGAAAACGGCTGCGTGGCCAACCTGAGCGCGAGCCGCCTGAGCCTGAAAAAAGCGCGCGAGATCCGCATTTTCCAGGACAACGCCTACCTGTCGCTCGACTTCATGAACCAGTCCGGCCACCTGGTGAAGAAGAGCGACCTCATCACCTACGGTCTGAAAATGAAGATTGGCCTGGTGAAAGCGGGCGACCACAGCTCAATCCCGGTGCACCAGATTCCGATCGAGAAAGGCGAGCCGCTCGCGCTCGAGCTGGCGCACTTCGTCGACAGCGTGGCGAAGGCCCGGCAGCCGAAGGTCGGCGGGGCGCTCGGCAAGTCGGCGCTCGAGGTCGCCATTACGATCACGGAGCAAATCCGCGCCGCGAAAAAATGATTAACCACGAAGACACAAAGAACGCAAAGTCCCTTCGGAAGGGAAACTTCATTTTCATGATTTTGAAGACATGTCAGGGAACTTTGTGTCCTTTGTGCCTTTGTGGTTAATGCGATGGCCGAATTAAAAAAACTGCCTTTTTATCTGCCGCCGCCGCGCGACGGCGGCGTGGACTTGCTCATCATCGCCGGCGAGCACTCGGGCGACCAGCACGCGGCGGAAATGCTGCGCGGCGCGCTCGCGCAGCGGCCGGGCCTGCGTGTGGCCGCGCTCGGCGGGCCGGAGCTGGCGGGCGCGGGCGCGCAACTGCTGCACGATTTGACGGCGTCCTCGGTCGTCGGGCTCGTCGAGGTGCTGAAAAACTATTCTTTCTTTCGCGCGTTGTTTCACGAGACGCTGCGCTGGATTGGCGAGTACCGGCCGGCGGCGGTGTGCTTCATCGATTACCCGGGTTTTAACCTGCGCCTCGCGGCGGAGCTGCACGCCCGCGGGTTGAGCGTGAAGGGTGGGGGAAAGATCAAGGCGCTCTTCTACATCAGTCCGCAGATTTGGGCGTGGAAGGCCCGGCGGCGCTTCACCATGGCGCAGCATCTCGATGCGCTCGCGGTGATTTTCCCCTTCGAGGTCAAATGCTACGCCGACACGTCGCTGCCGGTCGAATTCGTCGGCCATCCGTTCACGGCGGGAGATTACGTGGCGCCGGTGCGCTACGACGCGGCCGGGCCGGTCTTGCTGTTGCCGGGCAGCCGGCGGCAGGCGGTGGCGAGGATTTTCCCCCCAATGCTGGCGGGGTTTCGCACGTTTGGAGAACGCGAGGCCGTGGTGATTTTCCCGAGCGATGAGATTGCCGCCGTCCTGCGCGCAGCAAAACCGCCTGCGAACGTGCATTTGCAGGCGGCGGGTGCGCCCGTCGCGGCGGCGGCGGTGCTGACCAGCAGCGGCACGATGTCGATGCACTGCGCGCTCGCGGGCATTCCAGGCGCGATCGTGTATCGGGCGAATCCGCTCACTTATTTGCTTGGTCGTGCGCTGGTGAGCGTGCCGTTCCTCGGCATTGCGAATCTCTTGCTCGGCGAGCCGATGTATCCGGAGTTCATCCAGGGCAGGGCGACGCCGAAGAATCTTTCGCGCGAATTGGCGGCTTGTGTGGGCGATACCGTGCGCCGGGAAAAGACCGCGGAGCAGGCGGCACGCCTGCAGAAAATTTTGCAACAACCATCGAACGGTATTGCGGTGTGGCTCTTGCGACAGTTATATGGCGATTGAGCTAGGGTTATTACCCTGTTTAGGTGGATTTACTTTGAGCCTACTGTAATTTTTTCGTCAATACAGGGTGCACCCCGCAGGCTTTCAATAGGCATTTTACCCACATGACCATTCCGCAAAAGGCTGCCTTGGCCAAGCGCACGTATTCTTTTTGGTCTGTTGTCATCATTGTTTGCGGCATGGCGCTTTCGATCGTGGGGTGGTCGTATGTACGCGCCCAAGTGCGCAATGGGGAGTCCGTGCGTTTCGCGCGCCAGGCGGACATCGTCCGGGATGTGTTGAAAGCGCGATTCCTTGAAACCGAGCTCATTCTGCGCGGTGGACAGGCATTGTTTGATTCAAGCAACACGGTCGAGCGCTCGGAATGGCATACATTTTATAATGATATGCAGTCGCGGATCGAAGACAAGTCCATCGGATTTGGTTATATCGTGCGCGTGCCGCAAAAGCAGCTGACAGCCTATGTCACCCAGGCGCAGGCCGAGTTTGGGGCGGATTTCGAGCTGCGGACCAACAGGGAACTTCATCTTCCCGAGCTTTATCTCGTCCGTTACTTTGAGCCCAAGAAGGCTGTATCACCGCTTGGCCTCGATCTTGCCACCGATCCGCTTAAACGCGAAACGGCCGTGCAGGCGATGCTCACTGGTTCGACGCAAATCACGCCGATCATCACTTTCGTCACTTCCAGCAATAAACGGCAGGGCTTCCTCATGTTGCTGCCAGTTTATTCGCACGGCGAGCCGCCAGTGACGCCGGAAGCCCGCACCGAAAGACTTCAAGGCTGGCTGGAGGCTACGCTGCATCCGGAAAGTCTGATGAGTGGGTTGGCTGAACCAGTGAAAGATATTCTCGATTACGAGATTTATGAAGGCCGGAACACCATGTCGCGTGAAACCTTGGTGATGGCTGGCAAGGGTACGTTGATCGGGCCCACGGTTGCGAACTTGAGCAACGATAGTTTTAAGGACGGAAAATTTATTGCGCTCCGCCATCTGGACCTGTTTGGACGCTCTTTTACGTTTAGTGTATTTTCGCTTCCGGCTTTTCGAAACATTACCGTGGCTGAGTGGCTTCCTTACAGTATTCTGATCGGCGGCCTGGTGGTGAGCCTGTTAAGCGGTTGGACATTTTGGTCGATGGGCACGTCAAAAAGCCGGGCGCAGGAGCTGGCGGAAGACATGACGGTACAGTTCCACCAGACGGAGGCCGAGGCGCGCAAGCTCGCGCATATTGCCAGCCGCACCAACAACGCGGTCATGGTCGTGGATGCCGCCGGCCAGGTGGACTGGGTCAATAAAAGCTTTACCCGGATCACAGGCTATTCCCCGAACGAAGTGCATGGCCGCGAAGCAGCCAGGTTTATCACCAGCCCGAAAACCGATCCCGCGGTGACGGAAAAAATCAGGAAGTCCCTGCGGCTCGGCGAAGCTTTTCATCAGGAAATTCTGCTCCAACACAAAACCGGCCAGCTCTTCTGGCTCGACCTGGCGATCCAGGCCGTGCGCGACACGACCGGCCGCCTGCTCTATAATCTCGTCATCGGGAATGATATCACCGAGCGCAAGAAGGCAGAGACGGAGATGGCGGCCAAGGAGGCGGAGTACCGCTTCATCTTCGAGGCGTCGCCCGTCGGCACTTCATGGCGCATTGTGCGCCCCGATGGGTCCATGACGCGCCACGTCAACGAGGCGCATTTGAAAATTTGCGGATTGACGCGCGCCCAAATCGACGAACCCGGCATCTTCGTCCGTATCACCAACCCGGAAGATCGAAAGAAGCAGGAAGAGATCTATAAGAAAATGGAATCGGGTGAGATCACCAGTTTTTCGATGCCGAAACGCTATCACCGGCTCGATGGCACCACCGTATGGTCAACCTTCAAGATGATACGGCGGAACAATCCCGATGGCAGCTTTCAAGAACTCTCCCTCATCAGCGACATCTCCGACCTGAAACACGCGGAGGAGGATCTGGCGAGCAAGGAGGCGCAGTTCCGGTTTATCTTCGACCACATGCCCACGGGCATGTCTTGGATCCAGGTGAAAGACGGCAAGAAGCTGGATCATACCCGCGTGGTGAATCCCGCGCACGTCCGTATCACTGGCGTGTCGGTGGAGAAATCCCTCGACACCCAAAATTACGTCGAAGTGTCTTTTGCCGAAGACCGCGAAAAGCAGCGCATTGAGGAAGAACGGGTCCATCGCGGCGAGATCGACAGTTTTTCGATGGAGAAACGCTACCGTCATCCCGACGGCGAGATCGTGTGGGCGTTGTTTACCATGCACGGCTTCCTCGATCCGATCACCAAGGGCCGGCAGGAGGTCACCACCTTGGTCGATATCACCGAGCTCAAGCGCGCGCAGGAAGACATTGTGAGCAAGGAGAGGCAGTTCCGGTTCGTCTTCGACCATGTCCCCATCGGCATCACCTGGCTGCAGGTGAAGGATGGAAAGAAACTGAACCACACCCGCATTATAAATCCTGCGCACACCCACATCACCGGCGTGACGAAGGATCAGTCCCATAATTTTCAAAACTATCTCAATACCACCCATCCGGATGATTGGGAAAAGCAGCGCGCCCAGGAAGCGCGCGTTCATAGCGGCGAAATCGAAAGCTTTTCGATGCAGAAACGCTACTTTCGTGCCGACGGGCGGGTCGTGTGGGGTTTGTTCACCATGCATGGGTTCCTTGATCCGGTCACGAAACTGCAGCAGGAACTCACCACGCTGGTGGACATCACCGACCTTAAGAAAGCGCAGGAAGAAGCCGCGCGGGAGCATACGCGCATGCGTTATATCTTCGAATCCGTGCCGATCGGCCTCGCCTGGACTGTCGTCGGCCAGCCCGAGAGCCGCATTGTCAATGATGCGCAAGTACGCATCACCGGGGTGAACATTGAAGCCGCCCATGGTGATCCTGACGCCTATAATAAGGTGACGCATCCGGAAGACCAAGCCAAGCAGGACGAACTCACCGCCCGGGTTGAGCGAGGCGAGATCAACGTCTTCTCGATGGAGAAACGCTACCTGCGCCCGAACGGCGATATCACCTGGGCCTTGTTCACCCTCCGGCGTTACCTCGATCCGGTCACCAATCAAATCCAGGAGATCAACGCGCTGGCCGATATCTCCGAGCAAAAGCGGCAGGCCGACGACCTCCGCCTGGCCAAGGAAGCCGCCGAGCAGGCCAACGTCGCCAAGAGCCAGTTTCTCGCCATGATGAGCCACGAGATTCGCACGCCGATGAATGGGGTTATCGGCATGACTTCGCTCCTGCTCGATTCGCCGCTCACTTCCGAGCAACGCGAGTTCGCCGATACCATCCGCAACAGCGGCGATTCGCTGCTGGCCATCATCAATGACATCCTCGACTTTTCCAAGATTGAGGCCGGCCGCCTCGACCTGGAAAAGGAGGTTTTCAGCCTGCGCGAATGTGTGGAGGGAACGCTTGACCTCGTCTCCGCGGGCGCCGCGAAGAAAGGCCTCGACTTGCTCTATGAAATTGCGGCCGACGCCCCCAGCCAGGTGCGCGGCGATGTCACCCGCCTGCGCCAGATTCTCGTCAACCTGCTGAACAACGCCCTCAAGTTCACCGAACGCGGCGAAGTCGTGCTCACGCTCACCACGGTTTCCCTGGGCAATGCCGCGATCGAACTGCACTTCGCCGTGCGCGATACCGGCATCGGCATATCGGCGGCGGGGATCGGCCGGCTTTTCCAGTCGTTCAGCCAGGTGGATGCCTCGACCACGCGCAAATATGGCGGCACCGGCCTCGGCCTCGCCATCAGCCAGCGCCTGGCCGAGCTCATGGGCGGGCGCATGTGGGTGGAGAGCGAGGAAGGCCGCGGTTCGACGTTTCACTTCACCATCCGCACCGAGGTTGCGTCCAGCAAACCGTTGCCCTACCTCAGCGGAGTCCGCACCCATCTCACGGGCAAGCGCATGCTCATCGTGGACGACAACTCGACGAACCGCCGCATCCTCGCCACGCTTGCCCAGAACTGGGGTCTCGCTCCACGCACGGCCGACTCGGGCCCGGCCGCCCTCCAGTTGGTCGATTCCGGCGAGACCTTCGACATCGCCATCATCGACATGCAGATGCCCGGCATGGACGGCGTGCAGCTTGGGCAGGAATTTCGCAAGCGTCCCGGCAGCGAGAAGCTGCCCATGGTGCTGCTTTCCTCGGCTGGCATGCACAACGAGATACCGGAAAGCCTCTTTGCCATTCGCCTGACCAAGCCAGCCAAGGCCTCGCAGATCTTTGATGCCATCGCCGGGATTTTCCCCTGGGAGGAAGAATCGTCGAAGGTGCAGCGTCCGCACGATCCCACCGTGGTGGCGCCGGCGGCCGTGCCCACTCGCGCCGAGCGCATCCTGCTCGCGGAAGACAATATCGTGAACCAGAAAGTGGCGCTGCACATGCTGGCCCGCCTCGGCTACCGGGCCGATGTCGCGGCCAACGGCGTCGAGGCTCTCTCCGCCGTGCACCGCCAGCACTACGATGTTGTGCTGATGGACGTGCAAATGCCCGAAATGGACGGCCTCGAAGCCACGAAACGCATGGTGAAGGAATTTCCCTCGCGCAAAGACCGGCCGTGGATCATCGCGCTCACCGCCAATGCCATGCAAGGTGACCGCGAGCTTTGCCTGCACTCGGGCATGGATGACTACATCAGCAAACCGCTTCGGCTGACCGAGCTTTCCTCGGCGCTCGAGCGGGCCCGCATCGCGTTTGTGTCCTGACGTGGGGTGGCCAGCTTGTAGGAGCCTGCTTGCAGGCGATGGTCAATGATCGCCTGCAAGCAGGCTCCTACGCTGAGGGAAGCGGGGCACGCAAGCGGCTACCCGGCGTTGTGCGCCGCTGCCGACCAGCGCTTGTCATCCCCCGTTTTGCTGCCGCACAATTGTTCCATTCGCGGCCACAGCGCGCCGGCTTTTTCCGCGACCAGCGCCTCCGCCCGTGTCACCTCGTTCTCGCGGGCGGCGCGGTTCTCCTCGGCAATTTTCGCCAGGTCGTCGAGATTGTAGAGAAACACGTTGGGCAGCCTGGTCACGGTGGGCTCCACATCGCGCGGCAGGGCCAGGTCGATGCAAAACAGCGGCCGCGCCGGACGCCGCCGCATCGCCGCGGCCACCGCGTCGTGCGTGAGCACCACGCCGGGCGCCGAGGTGGCGCAGAGAACGATGTCGAATTCCGCCAGCCGCCCGGGCGCATGTTCAAAGGGCAGCGCCGCCGCGGCGAGGGCTTGGGCCAGCTCCATCGCGCGCTCCAGCCGCCGGCTTGCGACCGTGATCGCCTCCGCCCCGCGGCTCTGGAACGCCCGCGCGGTTTTCTCGCCGATCTCGCCGGCCCCGAGCAGCAGCACGCGCACCGTGCGCAGCCCGCCGAAAATTTTCAGCGCGAGATCCACCGCCACGCTGGCCACGCTCACCTGGCCCTCCGTGATGGCGGTGTGCGTGCGCACGAATTTCGTGGCTTGGAAAGTCTTTTGAAACGCGCGGTTGAGCACCGGGCCGGCCGTGCCGCGGTGCAGGGCGGCGGCATAGGCATCCTTCACCTGGCCGAAAATTTCCGTCTCGCCGAGCATCTGCGAATCGAGCCCGGCGGCGACGACGAGCAGGTGGCGGAGCGCCTCCAGGCCAAACGTCCGCCGCGCCGCGCCGGCGAAATCCGCCGGGGAACATTCCAGCAGCGCGCAAAACTCCGCCTGCAGGTGGTCGATGGCGGCGGGCGACCCGGCCACGCCGTAGAACTCAACCCGGTTGCACGTGCTGAGCACGGCCCACTCGCGCAATTCGCCGGCCGCGCCGAGGCGCGCGCCGAGCGCGGCGGTCTTTTCCGGCGTGAGCGCCAGTTTCTCGCGCAGGGCGAGCGGCGCGGTGTGGTGGCTGGCGCCGAGATGAAAAAAAATGCCGCCGGCCGGGCTCATGGCTGGTTCGAAACTGCAGAGGTGGCCGGCGCGGGATGGCTGCCGTGGTCCACGGTATCGAGCGAGACCAGGGCGGCGACAAACAGAGCTGTGCACGCCCACGCAAAGCGCTGGGCGATGAGTGCGCCGCGCAGCCGCAGCCCGAGCGCAATCGCATAGGCCAGCCACACTGCGATCGTCACCGCCACCATGTGCACGCTGCCGGGCGGGTCGCGCAGCCACCACACGGAGCCGACCGCCAATGAAGCCGTGAGCAGCACCACGCCGGCCGCGAGCAGCCGCAGGCTGATCTGGTCGAGCTCGATGATCGACGGCAGAAAGGAAAACCAGCCGCCCAGCCGCTTGTTTTTCAGCGAATAATTTCTCAGCAGGAAAAGCAGCGAGGTGAGGGCGAGCAGGGCAAACACGCCATAACTGAAAAGCGCCAGCGCCGCGTGCAATTCGAGCCAGGGATTGCCGCCGAAAACATTGGCCCGATGGGTGGCGTCCCACGCCGGAATGGCCAGCGACACGACGGTCAGGGCGGCCATCAGCGCCGAGGTGAAATAGCCGAGCAGGCTCAGGCGGAAGGTTGCGCCGATGACGAGGAACAGCGTCGTGGCTGACCAGGCGGTGAATTGGAAAATCTCAAATTGATTGCCCAGCGGGCAGCCGTGCTCCGCCTGCCCGCGCAGCCACAGGCCGACGTTTTGCAGCCCGTAGCCCGAGGCGATGAGGATATACATGAACACGCGGGAGTGCTGCCGCTCGCGCAGCAGGGCCATCGTGCCCAGCGCGAACCCGGCGAGGTAAAATCCTGCGGCGATCCACAGCCACTGGCGGTCGGTGAGGATGGAAAAAAGGTCGGTGAGCATGGACAACACGGAACTTTACAGGCTACCGCCGCACCCGCCGCCCGGCAAGCTTTGGTCGAACGAAAGCCTTTTAAAAATCGTCCGGACGGGAGCCTTCCCAGGCCACGAGCGCGCGCTTGCGAACCGAACCCCACCGATAATCGCCGATGATGCCCGTCTCACGAATTACGCGGTGGCAGGGAATGAGATAGGCCAGCGAATTCCGGCCCACGGCTGACCCGACGGCCCGGGCCGCCGCCGGTTGGTTGAGTGCCGCGGCCAGGCTTCCATAACTGACCAGCGTGCCGGACGGAACTTTCAACAGTGCCTGCCACACGCGCACCTGGAAAGCGGTGCCGTGAACCAGCACCCGCAAGGGAGATGGCGCGCGGGTGGGGCGGTTCCTGGAAAAAACGCGGGCGCTCAGTCGCGAGGCCATCGCATCATCCCGGCGCAGCCGTGCGTTCGGCCAGTCCGCTTGCAAGGCGGCGAGGGCGGCCGGCAAATTCTTGGAATCGACGAACGAAAAATGGCAGATCCCCCGGGGACTTTGCCCGACCAGGCAGCGGCCGAATGGACTGTGCGCAAATCCGGCCTCGATGACCCATCCCGCGCCGCCGGACTTCAGTTCGCCTGGGGAGGCGGCTTCCAAGTTGACGCACAGGTCATGCAAGCGCCCGGGGCCGGAGAGCCCCGTGTCCATGGCCACGTCCAGGATGCCTTTTCCCTGGCGCAGCAATTCCCGAGCGTGAGATTGCGTCAGGCATTGGAGGAAATCTTTCGGCGTGACGCCCGCCCAGGTGGTGAACAGCCGGTGAAAATGAAACGGGCTTAACCCGACGTGCTTGGACAAAGTGGACAAGTCCGGCTGCTCGGTGTGGCATTCGTCCAGGTACCGGATGACGCGGGCAATTTTTTCGTAATCGTTCACGCCGATAACCTATCACCAAAGACCGGCCGCGCCCACCCGGTTCTTGCGGCTAATTATCGGTGAATTCTTCATAGCGGGTTCCGAGATGCCGGAAGGCCTTGCGGTCGCGACCGACCACGGTCGCCCGTGAGCATTCGGCAAACGCGAGCTGCCAGGCATCGTTTTCGCCAAAGCGCGTGCCGTTTTTGCGTGCGCGCCGCTGTAGTTCGGCGCACTTGGTTGCGTGTTGGAAGCCGATGTTCTGAGGCATGTAACGGGAAATAAACTGCAGGCCAATGTGTGGATCGCGGCAGCCCTCCAGGAATTCGGCAACGGAGACGCAACTGACGAGGAGCGGACGTTGAGCCAGGCCACGATTCCGCCGAAGCCAGGCCATGGCCGGGCCGGCCACGCCGGCCTCTATCTCCCGCTCAAGATCGATCAAGAACGAGGAATCAAGCAGCGCAGGAGCCACGGCGTGCCTTTCGTGCGGCGCTTTTGGAAAGTTCTGATTCGGCCCAATCAGCAAGTTCGTGGGTCGTCACGACCTTGCCAAGAGACCGGGCATGGATCAGCTCGGACCGGGACACGTTGCATTGCCTGGCAGTGGCATCGAGCTGCTTCAATTCTTCAGCCGTATACCGGGTGGAAATGGGAAATTCTTTCATGGCGAGGCCAGGTTAATTTTAACAACGATCGTCGTCAACTACGACCGTAGTTGAAAAAAGATGGGCAGCTGTTCGTTTGCTCAATTAAATGAAGGTGGATCAAGGTGCGACGGTCAATCCGACGGCGCCGGCCAGCTTTCTTTGGTTGGCATCAAAGCTGAGGAAGGTGGTCGCTTTGACAACCCGCGCGGTAGCGACGTGCAAAATATCGAACGAACGATGTCCGCCGGTCAGGGTGTAACGATCCGACAGCCGGCGGGCTTCTTCGATGATAGCCAGAAAATCACATGGCGCGATTTGAAGATAGCTGGCCTGTAAATCCGCTTCAAGTGCAGCCAGGGAGGCGAGGGCGTCGGTTGGGGAGATGACTTTGCGGAAGGCGGCGAATCGCAGCGCATTTCCCAGTTCATAGCGACTGAGTGTGGTAATCGTGATCGGCTGATTTTTTCGTCGCACCCAGGCCTTGGCCGACGCGGTGCGCGTATCGTTTCCGTAGAGGGAAAAGAGAAAGCTGGTATCAGCGATATTGACGGCCATGTCAGGTCCCTTGGCTGTCCGCGAGCACGGCGGCGCTTTCGGCCGCGCTTAGTTTGTGCGACCAATCCGCACGCTTGAAGGCGGCGCTTTCCTTCCAATCCAGCTTCCGCGGCGAGACCGGCTGTGGTGGGACGACCTTGGCGACAATTTTGCCGCGCTTGGTGATCTGGACTTCCTCGCCGGCTGAAACCCACCGGAGCACCTGGGAGTAGTGGTTGCGCAGCTCGCGGATGGTCGTCGTCTTCATTGTGCTACAATCATGTAGCACAATTATGACGAGGGCAAGTTTTCTTCGCACCGGAGGGGAGGGCTTCTACATCAGCTGGCCGCCGTTGCCGAGCGCGCGAAACCACTGGATGAGGAAGGGTGTCAGGCCCAGGCCGGCGCCGCCCCCCGCGCAGGAGAAGGCGGCCATGGTGTTGCCGTGCTTGAATTTGATCCAGCCGATGCCGAACGTGATGGCGGCGATAACCCAGAATACTCCGTAGATGATGGAATAGACGGTGGAGACGCCCTGCCAGAATCCGGTGGAGGACGCTCCGCCGTTGTTGGCTTGGTTCCAGTCGATGGTCTGGGCCAGCAGCGTGCTGTCGGTATTGATGATCAGGAAGAAGGCCATCGTGGCGAAAGCCAGGACGCGGTAGCGGTGGGCGGAATCGGATTGTTTCGGGAGCTCGTATGTTTTCATAGGATGGAAAGGACCTCTCCAGTATAGCGTGAAAAACAGCCCTCGGAAAAATTTTCCTGATCCGCGCAAACGGTGCCAGAACGATGCTAGACTGGGCTCATGCGCATCGCGAAGTTGATCCCCATGCTATTGGTCGGCGCCGCGCTCGCGGCCACCGGTTTCGCCCGGGAGCGCGCGGCGCCGCTCGATCCCATCGACGGTTTCGAGTTGAGGCTGCTCGATAAAAAATTCCCCGTTCAAATCACGGCCGGTGGAAAAACCGAGGTGCATGGCGCCCCGGTTTGGGTGTTCATGCCGGAGGCGGGCCGGGCGCAGGCGCCGCTCGAAGATATCACCCAACCAACGGATTTGGATGGCGGCACCACGTTGCTGTCGGCGCCGCCGGACGGATTTGGCCTCCGCGCGCTGAAGCTGCCCATCCGCGAAAGTTTCATCCTGGCGGACGGGCGACAGGCCATCGTCGAAATCCCGGTGTTTATCTATTTTCGACGGGTCGAGGTGCGGGCCCGACTGCCGGATACATCGGAAAGTTCCCAGCCATGAACCCAAGCTTTCCCTATAGCCGGCAGCTCAACCGGCCGATCCGTTACTTCAAGTATTTCACCATGGTGGATCTTTTTTGTGTGTGCATCAGCACGGTGGTGGTCCCGCAAATCTTCGGTCTCCCGTTGCTCCTGGTCGGCTTTGCTTTCTGGTTTGCCTATAATCTGGTCTTCCGAATGGGCCGCCCGCCGGGATACGGCTGGCATTATTTCAAGAGCCTGACGCGGCCCGAATGTTTTAATGCAGGGCGGGGCCGGCGGTGCCGGATGGTGAGGAGGGAATCGTGAGTCAGCCGGCCGTATTTGAAGAGCGACCGTGGGTGCGCAATAATCGCCTTTCCGGCGATCTGCTGGCGCCGCTGCTTCCCAGCATTGCCTTTGAGGACAACCTCATCGTGAACGTCGATGGCAGTTTTGGCCTGGGTTGGCGCTGTGCCTTTCCCTACCTCTTCACCCTGGACGGCGGCCGCAGCGGCCAGCTTTTTAACCAGCTTAAGAAGATGTTTAATGTGTTGCCCGGGGATTTCGACGTGCAGATAATTTTTTCCGGGAGCCAGCGAACAACTGAACTGAAAAAACGCCTCGCCGAGGCACGTCCGGCCGAGGGCATTTTGGCGGACTACGGCGAGGAGCAGAAAAATGACCTACTTAATCGTTTTCAACAAAACGAACTTCGCTGGATGGAGGGGTATGTCGTCCTGATCCGAAAAAATCCCTTTGCCCCCAAGCACTTTAAGCGCCCGGGGAAAAAATCCGCCCTGGCCCGGCTGCAAAGTTTGTTTGCCTCGGCCGAGGCGGAAATTTGCTACACCGAAGCGGAGTGGGAGCGGGTGAAACAAGAGTTCTTCGACTATGCCGACAGCCTGCATGCGGACTTGGAACAGGCCGGTTTTTCGCCGCAGGTGCTCGATCCTGATGGATGCCTCGATCTGCTCTTCAGTTACTACCATGGCGAGGCTTGCGACTCGGGCGGTCACCCGCGCAAGTTCAGCCCGATCGAAGGCCTCCCATTATCGGATCACTATCTGCCCAGTCCATGCCAGTGGGATCGCAACTCAGGTGAGATTCAGCTGGGACGGCGGCGGCTCAAGGTTTGTGTCGTGCGGACGCCGCCTGAAAGCGTCCGGTTCAGCCAGTTCGCCGGATTGCTGCTGCACGGGCACCTGCTCAAGACGAAGTATATTGTTACCTGTCGCCGCGCGGACATCGAGCAGCGAAAGAAACTGGTCAAGGATCGCATCCCTGAATTGGAAGCCCGCGCCCGGAAAGATCCGGAGTTCGTGGTCGCCCACGCGGAAGCTGTGCGCGAATTGTGCGAGCTCGGTGCCGGCACGGAAAAAACCTGGATGATCCAGCAGGTGTTTGTGGTGGGGGGCGACACGCGCGAGGAACTGGATCGCAATGTCCTGGCGGTGAGGAAGGCCGCCGAGGAGGCGAACGGCATGCGCCTGGACGTCGAAACCCATGCGTGCATCGACTTCCTGATCGCGGCGCAGCCTTTCTGGACGCGGGACAAGGACAAACACCGGTTGAACGCCTTCAACACCTCCCAACTCGTCACCCAGCTGCCCACCTGCGGCCAGAGCACGTACTTTCATTTGTCCGATGACACCCTGGCGAGGATCGGCGCCATTTACGAGACCACCTCACAGACGCTCGTGAATTTTTTCCCGCACGAAGACCGTCGCTTCGGCAATGCCAATATCATGATCCTGGGAGCCTCGGGCTCGGGCAAGGGCATGACCGTGAATGATCTCATTGCCCAGATTCGCCTGCGCCATCCGGCCCGCTTTGTGATCATCGACATCGGCGGGTCGTACCGAAAAACCAGCGAAGCCCTCTCTCCCGGCGGGTATTTCGACATGACGCTGAAACAGACCGGCCGGGTGATCAATCCGTTCTACATCGCCGACCTTGAAAAGCGTTTTCCCGATGCGGATGAGATCGACGGGATGGTCCGGTTTGTTGAACGAATTCTCACCGGCCCGGACGAGAAACGGCTGGAGCCCGAACAGATGGCAGTGGTCGAGCAGACGATCGTCCAGCTGTTCCGCGCCGCCCAAGGTGTCCGAGAGGTGACGCTCGGCGATTTTCGAACGCTGCTGCAGGAAAATCCGCGCGGCGAAAAGCTGGCGCAGCGGCTGGCGCGCTGGGTGGGCACGGGAAGTTTTGCCAACATGTTTGACGGGAAAAACCAGCTCGATACGGGCAACTGGCTCACGGTTTTCGACCTCACGGCGATCAAGGAGAACAAACTCGTCTGCCCGGTGATGTTCGGCGTGATTTTCTCGGTCATCGCGCAACTCGCCGCGCGTTATCCGCACGACCTGAAGTTTGTGGTCTTCGACGAATGCGCCGATTTTTTGCGCGACCCGCTGGTGGCCGCCTACATCGAGACCTGCTACCGGCAGATGAGAAAATTCGGGGTCTCTGTCGTGGGCATGTCGCAAGGCTTGGAGGAGTGGCTCTCGACGAACTCCAAAACGGCCTTCGTCAACAACACCACGCATTTGGTCGTCCTCCGGCAGGACGTCGGCCAGGCGGCGGATCTTATCCGTGACACCTTCAACCTCTCGGAACACGAGCACGGCATCATCACCCGCTTGCAGAGCATCCCCGGAGAATTTTCCCAGGCGCTGCTTTGGCAAAAACTCGGGGAGGGGAAGACCGTCTCCAGCGTTATCGTCAAGCGGCCAACTCCGCTCGGTTATGCCATGGGCACGACGAACCCCCGCGACAAAACCGCATTTCAGGAACTCCGCGATCGCGGGCTTTCTTACCACGAGGCCATTCGCCAGTTCGCCCAAATCTATCCGCAAGGCGTGTCCCGCGGGAAAATAATCCAAAAACCATGAACGCACGCCTCTCCTCATTGCTTGCCCTTGCGATCCTGGCCGGGCTGGTGGCCGGCTGCGCCTCAAGCCCGGTCGGCCAGCCGACCGCCTATCCCACGACCGGCCAGGCGGTCGTGTTGGCCGGTGAGACGGCCGGGGGCGCGTTCCTGGGCAATTCTGTGAACAAAAAAATCGGCGGCCCCATCGGCGCGGTGGTGGGGCTCGGTGCCGGGCTGCTCACCAACAAATACCTCACGGACAATGAGCGGCAGGCCTATGCCGAGGGATATGAAGAGGGCGCGCGAGAGGCCCAGGCCAACATGCTCAAGCAATACTGGGAGGAGAAAACCACGGAAAAACGCAGCGCCGGCGAAGCAACCGGTGCGCAAGCTCCGGCGGAAACGAGCTATGCTGCCGGGGTGGTCGATGGCGTGCGCCTGGGCCCGCGCACCGCGGCTATCCAGGAACTGACCGAGCCCACTAGATAATTCCAGAACCTACCTTATGAAAAAACTGCGCCAGATCATCGCCATGGCGATGTTGATCATCACCAACAGTGGGCTGCATGCCCAGGGAGTGCTGACCTTTGACGTTCAATCCTTCCTGCAGCAACTGGCGCTGAAAACGATTGGTGAAAATCAAGTCTCTGCTCTCGGCCAATTGGTGGGCGTAAACAACCAGCAGCTTTCCGCGGCCAGGGAAATCTATTCGGTGCTGGGCGATCACAATGCATCCGGGCTGGCCAATTTTAATCTCAACGACCTGCAAACGGTGTTAAGGGGAGTGCCAGGGCTCGAGAACACCGACCTGGCCTCCTTGTTTCCAGCGGGCGTGGGCAGCGCCTTTCTCGGTTTGTCGCTGGCGAACTGGCAAAACACCATCGGCAATCCATCGAGTTTGTTCGCGGCCCAAATGGCGCACATGGCCATCGGCGACATCACCCAGCGGGCGGGATTGGCGCCGGACGAAGGCGCTTTCCTGGACTATCTCGCCACGCCGGGAAACCTTCTCGCGAAAAATCAAATGAACCTGGCCCTGTCCGTCAGTCGCTTGCTCACGTCGCACCTGCTGGAGTCGATCCAGACGCAGGCCAAACAAGCGGCCGTGTATGCGACCCAAAGGCAGCAGTTCGACGACCAGGCCAAACAAAACCTGACCCTCGTTGACCGGGCCAAACTGAACAACAACCAGAATACCCTCAGCCTGGACATGCAATTGCAGCAGATGCAGGCGCAGTCCTTGGGCAACTCGGCGCAGGCGGCGCAGCTCGATGCGCAGAACCAGCTTTTACAGCAACAAATGGACCGTGAGGACGTGGACCGCGCTGCGCGGGCCAACGACGACTAGCCGGCGAAGATTAAATGAAAACCCGTGCATTCAAAATGGCTGCTGTAGGGGCGACGTTGCTGGTCGCTTTGCCGGGCTCTTCGCACGCCAACTGGTGGGATTATTATGTCATCATCCAGGCCGGTGGGCAGGTGCAGGATGTCTCGCGCATTGAAAACGAGGCCCGGCAATATGTGCAGAACGTTAACAAGCTGAATCTCGTCGCTTCCGCCGCCGGGAGCGCGCGGGAAAAATTTGTGGCCTGGCAGGCCATGGAAAAAACCATCGGCGATGGCAGCGGTGTGCCGGCCTACATCCCAAACCAGATTGCGGCCTCACCAGCCATGCAGCAGGAGATTGCCCGCTATGCGGAAGATCTTCCGCACACCCCGGAAGGCGCCTGCCTGCAGGATTATCTGCAAAGACAACGGCAGCGCGACCAGGTAATCCAGGCTTACTCCGCCCGGCTCCGGGCCCAAGCACAGGCGGCTGGCCAATCTTCGCTCACCCTCGAACAGTGCGCGGCCACGGGCAATTCCCTGGCTAATCTCGGTTACGACAACCGGCTTCTTCACATCAACGAAGAAGCGGAGGCCAATTCCGTGAAAGGCATCGAGCGGGATGCGCAACTGAAAATGCGCGAATACCGCCTGTCGCGCGAGGAGTCTGACACAATCTGGCCGCAAAAATGAAAACATTGTTTTTGCTGTTTCTATTCATGACCTGCGCCACGGCCTGGGCGCAGGTCAACCAATCCACGGCGCTGGGGCAGATCGAGCTGGCCGAACAGGAGAGAGGCACAGTCGATCCCGCCAACAACGTCTTGGAGCAACACATCGCCAACTACCAAAACTCCAATGGCGGGCCGATGCTCGCAAAAATCGGGGTGCAGTTGGGCAATATCATTCGCAATCCCTACGCCGGCTTGGTGATGACGGTGATCATGACCTTGATGGTCGGGGCCGCCTGGCTTCGGGCGATGCGCGACCAAGCCGCCTTGGGTGAACTGGGTGCCTCCCTGGCCATAAAATTTATCATCGGCATCGCCGTGTTTCACATGCCGTCGCTAGTCTATGGCGTGGGAATGACCGTGAGGGATTTGGGCGCCACCATCGCAAAAATGGCGTTCACCAGCCCGGTGGCCGGACCGACCTTGAGCACAATGAGTATCACCGGTTCGCCCGAGTCGCTGAGTTTTGAGCGGGTTCGGGCCACCGCCATCGACCGCGCCATCCAGGATTTGGGCCAGCCGATGAATGGGGTGGGGGCCAACATGGCCTACCTACTTTACGACCAGTTGGTCGCGCGCGCGGTGTCCCTCGCCGGCCAGGCCGGTGCCAGTACCGCGGCCGATCTCGAGCTGCAAACCGCAAATAAGGAAGGCACCGCCATTGAAAAAAGCCGCATCATCGATGGAAATATTTCTCGGCTCCTGCAAATGCTCGACCGCTCGGATGAGTCGGCATCATTTGCCTATAAAACCTATCGCGTCGGGCCGGACGGCGTGCCGGATACGCAGGCCGGCTCGGACGGAGGGAATTTTGACAATGGAAAGGCGGATGGCATGAACGCATTAAGTGATAACATTGATGCCTCCACCATTACGATAACGACAGCCACGCTTTACACCTGGCTGGGCGAGGCGGATACGATCCGGAAAAATTTTGAGCAACAGGCGGCGCAAGGCAGTTTTCCCTCCCAGGCGGCGTATGCGGCCGCCTACCGGTCGGCCCTCGCCGACTACGGCGATGTGGTTTACATTCGCACCGGCGGGTTCATCAAAAAGACCTTCTGGGAAAACCTGGGCTTTTCGTGCGGCGCGGTGGGCGGGGTGAATTGGTCTTACCTCGGCAATTATGGCGCCAACGACCGCCAGGCCATTGGCGTGGCCCAGAAAAACCTTTCGACCTGGTATGAGAACACCACGGGCCGGCCGGCGGCCAGTTTTTCCCCGGCCCCTCCGGCCGACAACAAGCAGAAGGAGTTTTCAAAAACCATCATCGATACATTGGCCTATTGCCGGGACCAAGTCATCACCCGGGGCGCGATGTACGTGTTCGACATCATTATCGAGGTTTATGTCTTTGTCATCTGGCTGGCCTATCCGCTCTGGTTCTACTCGGGAACCGAAAAGGCGTTCACCGGCGCGCTGAATGTATTTACCGTGGCCTGTCTGACCCCTGCGGTCTTCACGCTCCTTTTCGTCATCTGGGATGCCTTCATCGGGTTCATGATCTATTGGTGCAACGGCGGAGCGATTACCTCTTTATAGGGTATTTTCGATTTAATTGCCTTATCCGCATGCTTTTTCAGCACACGCATTATTTTGTCATTCCGAGCCGTGCGAGGAATCTCTGCTGTTCTTGTCACTTTCCATTCCGGAGATTCCTCGCACGGCTCGGAATGACAAATTTGCCTGTCATGGCTCTATTAAAATCGAAGCCGCTCTAACCCATGCTCCAACCTCCTGTCATGGCCTTTTTGACCGGGATGCTGGTTTCGGCCGTATACTCAGCGGCCATCGTCATATTTTGGGGCCTGGTGTATATGATCGGCTGCATTCTCATCGTCGTTAAGTCCCCGAAAATCTGCAAAGGGATCTTCGCCGGTTCCTGCGGTTTGGGTGCGATGGTAGGCGGAGCCCTGACATCGGTTACTGCGGCGGCGATGGGCATGGGAAAGCTTGGGGTGGCCACCGGAGCATTCGGCGCTGGAAAGGTTGGGCAGGCCGCCAGTGCGGCCTTTGACGTCCCGCTTCCAGGGGGTGCCGCAGCCAAAAAATCCGCCTCAAAATCAGATTCGTCCGGCACGGGATCATCATCCGGCGACGCCAGCCCGTCAGGCTCTCAACCGCCGCCGGCCTCGATGGAGGCAATCCTAGCGACGGGCACTCCAGTAACAAATCACCAGGCAACCGGCGGCGTTTCGCAAAGCGTCATGAGACGCAAATCGAATCACCCGCCGGCGGGAACTATTCTTGGCGCCGATGGCCAGCCGATGGCTGCAAGGAGCAAAGAAATATCCGATGACTAGTGACCAATGCTGAACATCGGCTACCAACTACCAACTACAATGTCCGCTTACGACTTTCCCGACCGCTCAAACCTCTTGCGCTCTGTAGCACTGAGGATGCGTTTGCGCAGGCGCAGGCTCTTCGGCGTCACTTCCACGAATTCGTCCGCGGCGATGTATTCGATCGCGCGTTCGAGCGAAAGCTTCGAGGCCGGGATGAGCCCGGTGGCCACGCCCGAGCCTTGCGAGCGGAAGTTGGTGAGCGCCTTTGCGCGCACCGCGTTGCACGAAATGTCCTCGTTGCGCGGGTTTTCACCCACGATCATGCCTTCGTAGACTTCCTCGCCCGGGCTGACAAAGAGCTTGCCGCGTTCCTGGACCATCTCGAGGGCATAGCCGGTGGTCGTGCCGGCTTCCGTCGCCATGATGGTGCCGGTCAGGCGCGTGAGCACCTCTCCCGCGTAGGGGCCGTATTCCTTGAAAAGATGGCTGAGCACGCCGCGGCCGCTGGTGGCGTTGACGACGTCGATTTCCATGCCGATGAGGCCGCGGGTGGTGATGGTGGCCTCGATCATGGTCGAGTGGGACAGCTTCTCCATGTTGGTGAGCTGGCCTTTGCGGTTGGCGAGATTCTGCATGATCGTGCCGACGCATTCGTCCGGCACTTCGATCCAGACGGTCTCGAACGGTTCGTAGCGTTTGCCCTCGACGATCCGTTCAATCACGGTCGGCCGGGAGACGAGAAGCTCAAAACCCTCGCGGCGCATGGTCTCGACCAGCACGGCGATCTGCATGGCGCCGCGGGCCTTGACGTTGAAAACGCCGGCCTTGTCGGTGTCGTCAACCTTGATCGAGACGTTGGTCTTGATCTCGCGGTGGAGGCGTTCGCCGAGCTGGCGGGAGGTCACGAGCTTGCCTTCGCGGCCGACGAGCGGGCCGTCGTTGACGCAAAACTGCATCTCGAGCGTGGGCGGGTCGATCTCGGTGAAGGGCAGGGGATGGGCGTCCTCCGCGATGGCGATCGTGTCGCCGATGTCGATGTCTTCAAAACCGGAGATGCCGACGATGTTGCCGGCTTCGCCGGTCGGCGCCTCGGCGGTGCCGAGGCCGGTGAACTCAAAAATCTTGGTGACCTTGGCGCGCATGCGTTTGCCATCGGAGTTGCGGATGACAAAAACCGGGTCGCCGACCCTGACGGTGCCGCCGAGGATCTTGCCGACGGCGATACGGCCGACGTAGTCGCTCCAGTCGATGTTGGAGACGAGCATGTGGAACGGCTCGTTGGGCTTGGCAAAAGGAGGCGGGACGTGGTCGAGCACGGTCTGGAAAAGGGGCGTCATGTCCTTCTTTTCCTCGCCGAGGTGATACATCATGTAGCCGTCGCGGCCCGAGCCGTAGACGACCGGGGCGTCGAACTGTTCCTCGGTGGCGTTGAGCTCCATCAGGAGCTCGAGGACCTTGTCATACATTTTCGCGGGCTCGGCGTTGTCGCGGTCGATCTTGTTGATGACGATCACGACCTTGAGGCCGTGGGCGAGGGCCTTGCGCAGCACGAAGCGCGTCTGGGCCTGCGGGCCGTCGTAGGCATCCACGAGCAGCAGCACGCCATCGACCATGCGCAGTGCGCGCTCGACCTCGCCGCCAAAGTCGGCGTGGCCGGGGGTGTCCACGATGTTGATCGTCTTGTCGTGCCAGTGGACGGAGGTGTTCTTCGCCTTGATCGTGATGCCCTTTTCCTTTTCCAGGTCCATCGAGTCCATGGCGCGTTCCTCGATGTGCTGGTTGGCGCGGTAAACCCCGCCTTCCTTGAGGAGTTTGTCCACGAGGGTGGTTTTCCCATGGTCAACGTGGGCGATGATGGCGATATTACGGATGTTCTGGTTCATGGCTAAACAGGCGGAAAATTCAGGAAAAGCTGAAGAAAGTGCGCGTGGGTTGGGCCAAACGCAAGGCCGAAGGTAGGCGTCGGACAAATGTCACATGAAGGGCCTGCGACATTGAAAAACAAAAAGGCCGGCACCAAGGCCGGCCTTTTGCATTAAAACGTTTTCGGGCAGCGCGCTTACTGCACCGTGACGGGAATGGTCACAGTGCCCGCGCCGTAGCCCTTGAGCACGAGGCTTCCGCTGCCGGCGCGGCCGCCTTGGACGGTGACGGTGACGCTTGAGCTGCCGGCGGGCACGACGACTTCGGGCATGATGACGCTGTCGGGGATATCCGTGGTCACGTCGAGTAGCAGGCCGCCGGCCGGTGCCGTGATGGGCACGGTGAAGGTGAGGGATTGCTGTTCGCCGGTGTGCAGGGTGAGCGAGGCGGGCGAAGCCTGGATGCTTAACGAATCGACATGGAAGGTGCCGACATCCGCGCTGCCGGCCGAACCGTTGATGGCGACTTTATAGCTGTGGTCGGGCTCGACGGCGGGAACGAAGAAATTCAGCGCGGTGGGCGAGGCGTAAACCGTGCGGGCGGGCGTTCCTTCAAAATAAACGATGTCCTGCGGCGTGAAGCCGGAGCCACTCACGCCGATCTGCGCGCCGACGGGGCCGCGGTCGGCCTGGAGCGAGAGCACATAGCGACCGGCAATACTCACATGAATTGTTTCGATGTAGGTCTCGTGATCGGTGGGGACGCCGCCGTTGGTCTCGGTCTTGTAGTTGACCAAAATGTAATATTTGAAATCGGTGCGCCCCGGAGGCAGTTGATAATCGAGCGTGTAGACGTCGCCCTGGCTCTGCTTCATGATCAAATCCTGTTCGTCGATGACGAGGTGCGGCACGATGCTGCCGGCGACGACATTGCCGCCCGTATTCTCGATGCGCGCGGAAATGGTGTAGATCTGTGACGGATTCTCCCGCAGCGTGGTGGGCGTGAGGTTGACGATTTTCAGGTCGCAGCCAGCCAGCAAAAGGAGGCCCACCGCAGCGACGAGCCAGGTAAGGAATTTTCTCGCGTGAGCGGAATGATTTTTATGCATTGGGTTTTTGGGCGAATTCCAGATGGTATACAGAACAGTTTGTAATGAGCGATCTTACGTTAGCGCAAGAAAAAGACGCCAGTGCGACACCGCTCGGGCTCTATGTGCATGTGCCGTTTTGTGCCTCAACCTGCGATTTTTGCGCATTTTATCAGACTTCACCGACCGCGGAAGCGGTGGCCATGTTCCTCTCCAGCCTCGCGCTCGAGGCCGATCTGGCGGCATGGAAGCGGCCGGTGACGACGGTATTCTGGGGCGGCGGCACGCCCGGTTTGCTCGCGCCGCGCGATCTGCTAAAACTCGGTGAAATCGTGCGCAACCGGCTGGGCGGCACGCCGCGCGAGTGGTCGATTGAGCTGGCGCCGGCCTCGGTGACGGATGAGCGGCTGGCGGCATTGCGGGAGGCGGGCATTACCCGCGTATCGCTCGGGGTGCAAAGCTTCCAGCCGGCCTTGCTCGATGCGCTCGGGCGGCGCCATACGCGCGAGCAGGCGTTGCGGGCTTATGCGCGCGTGCGTGCGGCGGGCTTTGCGAGCGTGAACCTCGATCTGATTTTTGCCGTGCCCGGCCAGGATGAGGCGGCGTGGCGCGCCGACCTGCGCGAGGCCGTGGCGCTCGCGCCCGACCATATCTCCACCTACTGCCTGACGTTTGAGGAAGACACGGCCCTGTGGGTGAAACTTTCGCGCGGGCAGGTGAAGCGCGACATCGCCGTCGAGGCGCAGTTCTACGAGCTGACGTGGGCCGAACTCGCCGAGGCCGGCTACGCGCAGTATGAAATTTCCAACTTCGCTCGTCCCGGCCACGCCTGCCTGCATAATCTCAACACCTGGCGCATGCACGAATGGGTCGGCCTCGGGCCGAGCGCGGCATCGCAACATGCCGGCTGGCGCGGTGCGAATGTCGCTGACCTGGAAAAATGGAGCGTGCAGGTCGCCTCGGGCGAACGCATGACGGAGCAACGGGTGCAGCTCACGCCAGCGCTGCTGGCGGAGGACGCCTTGATTTTCGGCCTGCGCATGAACGAAGGCGTGAATCTCGCCGTATTGCGCACGCGCTGGCCGAATGCGCCGTGGACCACGGCCGATGCGCTGGCCGACCGGCTCGCCGCCGAAGGACTGGCCGAGCGGTCGGGTGACTCGCTGCGGCTGACCTCGCGCGGGCGCCTGCTGGCCGACGCGGTGGGCGCGGAAATTCTGGAGAAATTATCCGATCCGGTTTCTGCGTGAAAAATCGGCTTTTTTAACCGCGGATAAACCCTTCTTCGCTAAAGCTACGAAGGGCAGGCGCGAAGTATGGACTCAGCCCTTGCTCCACTCGAGCATCCGCTGGATCGGCACGAGAGCCTGGCTGCGCACCGGCTCGGGCACGTCGACTTCGGGCGAAAGATTTTTCAGCGCGTCGCGGACTTTCTCGATGGTGTTCATTTTCATGAACCGGCAGTCGTTGCAGGCGCAGGTATCGGTCGGCCCGGCGATGAAAGTCTTGTCCGGCACCTCGCGGCGCAGGCGGTGGAGCATGCCGCTTTCCGTGACGACGATGATTTGCTGGGCGGGATTTCCGCGGGCGAATTTCACCATCATCTCCGTGCTGCACACCTCGTCGGCGATGTCGCGCACGGCCTGCACGCACTCGGGGTGGGCGACGATGGGTGCGCCGGGAAACTTCAGCCGGATTTTTTCCAGTGCCTGTACAGTGAACTGCACATGCGCGTAGCAACTGCCCGGCCAGAGCTGCATCTTGCGGCCGGTTTTTTGCGCGACCCACTGGCCGAGGTTCTGGTCGGGCACGAACAGGATCTCGCGGCCGGCCGGCACGCGGTTGACGATTTTCACGGCGTTGCCGCTGGTGCAGATGACATCGCTGAGCGCCTTCACGCCGGCGGAGCAGTTGATGTAGGCGACAGTGTAAACCTCGGGGTGCGCCGCCTTGTAGGCGGCGAGCCGCTCGGCCGGGCAGGAATCGGAGAGCGAGCAGCCGGCGTTGAGGTCGGGCAGGAGCACGGTGCGCCCGGGATTTACGATCTTCGCGGTCTCGGCCATGAAGTGCACACCGCAGAAAAGGATCACGTCGGCCTTCGCCGCCTGGGCCTGGTACGAGAGGCCGAGCGAATCGCCCACGTAGTCGGCCACGCGCTGGATGGATTCAATCTGGTAATTGTGCGCGAGGATGACGGCGTTGCGCGCGCGCTTCAGCTCAAGGATTTCCTCCTGGATCGGCGTGAGCGGCGCAGGCGCGCCGGTACGGGGCGACAGGACGAGCGGTTCGTAGTCGAGGACGGACGGCATGGAATTATAAATGCCCAATGGCCAATGGAGCGCAACTGACGAAAGCATTCTTCGGATTGCCAATGGTCATTGGACAATGAGTCATCGGTCATTCCGCGCGAGACGCGCGGTCACGCCTTCAGCTGCCCGAGCAGTTTCTTGAATGCCGGGAATTTTTTCAGCTCCTCCAAATCCGGGTCCTGCTGCATCCAGTCGGCATCGTTGTAGCCGAGGGCGATGGCCTGCTCGAGCTCGCGGAGCGCGGCGGCCTTGCGCTTGGTCAATGCCAGGCTGCAGGCGAGATTGTAGTGCGCCGTGGCGTTGGCCGGCTCCAGGCGCACGAGTTTGCGGTCCATGCGCAGGCCGTCGGCGATGCGGCCGGTCTTCGTGTAGAGGCCGCCGAGGATTTCGACGACGTCCGTGTAGCGCGGGTCGCGGCGGTGGACGGATTCAAAAAACCTGATCTCGAACTCCGGGTCGGATTTTCGTGGCGTTGACATGTGGTGGAAATTTTCAGCCCCGGTTTTTGCACACGCCGGTTTCGCGGAGGGTGTTGCAATGCGCGTTGACCTGGAGGCGCTGCGATACGGGCGTGAGGCCGAGTTTCGATGACACCGTGCTGCCATACCATTCCATGAACGGCGCGCTGATCTCAAAAATCTTATCGCAATCGAGGCAGATGACCTGCGCCTGCTGCGTGGAGTTGTCGCGGTTGGGCACATAGTATTTTTCACTTGCCCCGATGTCCACCTCGCGCAGCAACGCGCTTTCCGTCATGATGGGCAGGGTGCGGTAAACGGTGGCGCGCGAAACCGAGTCGTCGATGGCGCGGGCGTGGTCGAGCAGCTTCTCCGCGGTGAAGTGGTCCTTTTGGGCGAAAGCCGCATCAAAGATGGCCAACCGCTGGTTGGTCACGCGCAAGCCGCTTTTGGCGAGGTAAACTTTGAACTTTTCGCGGGCCGCGTTAATGCTCACGTCCTAAATGTCGGCAGGGCCGTGCCGCCTGTCAATTCGTTCTCTCGCGCTTGCCTGCATGGCCCGACCGCGCCATGACCCACAGGATGATCGTCGGCGTGCATCCCCTCGCGGGTTTCGACAAACTCCTGCATTACCGCGTGCCCGAGGCGCTGCGCGCGGGCGTCGGCGTGGGCTCGCTCGTGCGCGTGCCGCTGCTCAATCGCCATCACCTCGGCATCGTCGGCGAGATCGGCGCGCCGCGCGATTTCCCGCTGGATAAGCTAAAAACGCTCTCGCAGGCCGTGTATCCGTTTCCCGCGCTGCCGCCCGACCTGCTCGAACTCGCCCGCTGGATTGCCGCCTACTACGCCGCGCCGCTCGATGCGGTCATCGAGGCGATGCTGCCCGCCGCCGTGCGCAACGGCGCGAGCCTCAAGCACGACAAATACCTTGTGCTCGCCCAAAAATTACCTGCGGACGAGCTGGCCAAGCTCGAAAAACGCGCGCCGCAGCAGGCACGGCTTTATCATTTTCTGGGGTTGCAAGCCGGGCCGCAGAAAAAATCCCACGTGCTCAGCCAGCTCGAACTCACCGCGGCGGTGGTATCGGCGCTGGTCAAACGCGGCGTGGTGCGCGAGGAAGCGCGCCGCGTCGAGCGCGTTGCCTATGCCGACGACTTTGCCCGCGGCGAACTCGTGGCCGCACAACCGCACGCGCTCAACGCCGAGCAAAGCGCCGCTGTCGCCGCGGTCGAGGCCGGCCTGGCGGCGCAGAAATTCTGCACGCACCTGCTCCATGGCATCACCGGCTCCGGCAAGACCGAGGTTTACCTGCGGGCGGTCGCGCAGGCGCTCGCGGCGGGCGGCGGCGTGATTTTTCTCGTGCCCGAGGTCGCCCTCACCCCGCAAGCCGTCGCGCGCCTGCGCAGCCGCCTCGCGGCCATCGCCCCCGGTCATGCGACCGTCGTGTGGCACAGCCACCTGGGCGAAGGCGAACGGCTCGACGGCTGGCTCGCGCTGGCGACGGGCGAGGCGAGGGTGGTGGTGGGCGCCCGCTCGGCTGTTTTTGCGCCGGTGCAAAACCTGCGGCTCATCGTCGTGGACGAGGAACACGAGCCGGCCTACAAGCAGGACGAGACGCCGCGCTACCACGGCCGCGACGTCGCCGTGATGCGCGCGAAACTTTGCGGCGCGTCGTGCCTGCTCGGCTCGGCCACGCCCTCGCTCGAAAGCTACGCCAACGTCCAGGCCGGCAAATACCGCCTGCTCACGCTGCTGAAGCGCGTGGATGACAAGAAACTTCCCTCGATCGACGTGGTGGACATGCGCGTCGAAGTCCTGCGCTCGCGCGGGATGACGGTGATTTCCCGCCGGCTGATCGAGGAAATGCAGGCGCGCTTCGAGCGGCGCGAGCAGACGATCCTGTTTCTCAACCGCCGTGGCTACTCGTCGTCCATGCTCTGCCGCAAATGCGGCCACGTCGAGGAATGCACCCACTGCAGCATCGCGCTGACCTATCACCGTGCGGACGAAACGCTGCGTTGCCACCTCTGCGGCGACCAGCGGCCCGCGCCCGCGCGCTGCCCGGAATGCGGCGCGCCCGACATCCGCTGGCGCGGCCTCGGCACGCAGCGCGTCGAGGAAACCGTGCGCCGCGTGCTGCCGCGCGCGCGCGTCGAGCGCATGGATGCCGACACGATGACGAAGAAAAACCGCTTCCGCGAAATTCTCGGCGATTTTCGCCTCGGCAAGATCGACGTGCTCGTCGGCACGCAGATGATCGGCAAGGGCCTCGATTTTCCCAACGTCACGCTCGTCGGCCTGATCGATGCCGACCTGTCGATGCACGTGCCGGACTTCCGCGCCAATGAGCGCACCTTCCAGCTCCTTGTCCAGGTGGCGGGCCGCGCCGGCCGCGGCGACCGCGCGGGCGAGGTCGTCGTGCAAACCTTCACGCCGAAAGCCGAGGCCATCCAGTTTTCCCGGCACGCCGATTACAACGGGTTCGCCGAGGCCGAGCTGAAGATGCGGCGCGATTTTGGCTATCCGCCGTTCCGCCACCTCATCCACCACATCTTCCGCGGACCGAATCCCGAGAAGCTGAAGTTCTTCTCCGAGCAATGGGCGCGCCTGGTGGAAAAAACCTTTGCCGGGCGGGTCGAGCTGCGCGGCCCCGCGCCGTCGCCCATCGAAAAAATCAAGGACGAGTACCGCTACCAACTTTGGTATTTCACCAACCACGTGACGAAACTCGTGCCCGAACTCACGAAACTGCGCGCCGGGTTCGCCTGGCCGGACGACCTGGTGCAAGTGCTCGATGTTGACCCGGTGAACCTGGTTTAGATTGATTATACCATGCGCATATCTTTCATGGGCGGCTGTGGAAAGGACTCACGCCGGGCGGCTTTTCTGGCCGGGTGTGGCATCGGGCTTTTGGCGCTGGCGGCGTATTGGAACAGTTTCTCCGGCACGTTTGTTCTCGACGATACGACCTCGATCCTGGGCAACACGACGATCCGGCATCTCTGGCCGATAGGGCGGGTGCTTTCGCCGCCGGCTCATTCGGGAGTAGGCGGCCGGCCGGTGATCAACCTGTCCTACGCCATAAATTATACCTTGGGCGGCACGACGGCCTGGGGCTATCATATGTTCAATCTGGCTGTGCATATTCTCGCCGGCCTGACGTTGTTCGGTTTGGTGCGGCGGACGCTTTTGCGGCCGGCGTTGAATCCGCGCTTCGGGAACGTGGCCATGCCCCTGGCGTTTGCCGTGGCCGCGCTTTGGGTGCTGCATCCGCTGCAGACTTCAGCCGTCACCTACGTTGCGCAGCGGGCCGAATCGCTCATGGGGCTCTTCTATTTGCTGACGCTGTATTGTTTTGTCCGCTCCGCGGACGAAACAGGCGAGAGGCAAAAGGCGGGGGGCGAGAGACCTGAAAATGAAACGCGGGAGCCGGAGGTGATCCGGCCTCTGGTCTCTGACCTCTGGGCTCTAGCCTCTATTCTCAGCTGTGTGCTCGGCATGGCCACCAAGGAAGTCATGGTCACGGCCCCGTTGATGGTTCTGCTGTACGACCGCACGTTTGTTTCCGGGACTTTCCGGGAGGCCTGGCGCCGGCGCCGGCGGTTATACGTCGGGCTGGCGAGCAGTTGGATACTGTTGGGCTGGCTCATGCGGGATTTGTCGCAACGCGGAGTCGGTTTTGGCCACAACGTCAGCTGGTGGGCTTACGCCCTGGCCGAATGCCGGGTGATTGTGCAATATCTGGAGCTGGCCATCTGGCCGCATCCGCTAGTTTTCGATTACGGAATGAATGTGGTGCAAGGTGCGGCGGAGGCGGCCCTCTATGCCTTGATCATCGCCGGGCTGGCTGCAGCGACGGTGTGGGGATTGTGCCGGCGTCCAATTCTCGGTTTCATCGGGGCCTGGATTTTTATCATCCTGGCTCCGACTTCCAGTGTGGTTCCGGTCGTGGGTCAGCCCATGGCCGAAAATCGCATGTACCTGCCGCTGGCGGCGCTGATCGCGCTGGCCGTGGCAGGCCTCTATACCCTGGGCGGCCGGCGAAGCCTGCCGGTCTTTGGCATGCTGGCGGTTGTCTTTGGATTGCTCACGGCATGCCGCAACGCCGATTACCAGAGCCAGCTGTCCCTCTGGGGCGACACGGTGGCCAAACGCCCCGGAAATGCGCGTGCTCACGACAGCCTGGGCAATGCCCTGCTGGATGCCGGCCGGGTGAAGGATGCGATCCAGGAATACACGACGGCGCTCGGGCTCGCTCCCGATGACCCTCGGGAACACTACAATCTGGGCTACGGGCTGGCTGTTGCTGGCCAGCCGGGCGAAGCCATGGTCCGGTATCAAGAAGCCTTGAAGCTCGATCCCGATTACGTCGAGGCGCACAATAATTTCGGGGTGGCTCTGGCCGCGGCTGGCCGGCTGGAGGAAGCGGTCGGGCAGTATGAAACGGTCCTCAAGCTTCAGCCGGACAATGCCGAGGCTTATTATAATTTGGGCCGGGCCGACTATCAGATGAATCGTCTGCCGCAGGCCATCGAACAATATGGCAAGGCGCTGCAACTCAACCCCGACGGCGTCGAGATCCATGACAACCTGGGCACTGCGCTCGCGCAGCTGGGCCGGTTGCCCGAGGCGATCGCAAGTTACGAGGAGGCTTTGCGCATCGATCCTGGTTATGCCGGTGCGCACAACAACCTTGGCCTGGTGCTGATGAAGGCCGGCCGTGTGGCGGAAGCCGTGGAGCATTTTCAGGAAGCGTTGCGGCTCAAGCCGGCTTTCGCGGACGCCCACCGCAATCTGGGGGATGTTTACCTGCAAGCCGATCGTACGGCCGATGCGATCACGGAGTACCAATCTGCACTCCAGCTCAAACCGGATGATGCCGTGGCTCACACCCGCCTTGGCATCGCCCTCTTTCAGACGGGAAACGTCACGGAGGCGATGAATCACTACCAAAGGGCGGTGGAAATCAGTCCCGATTATGCCGTCGCGCATTACTGGCTGGCCAACACCCTGGCCCAAATGGACCAGATGCCTCGCGCCATCGATGAGTTCGAGGAAGCCCTGCGGCTTGCGCCGGATTATGCGGAGGCCCACAACAACCTCGGCATGGTCTTGATGCAAACGGGCCGGCTCACGGAGGCGATTGCGCATTTTTCCGAAGCTGTCCGACTGGATCCGGATTATGCGAAGGCAGCCGATAACCTGGCCGAAGCCCGCGCCGCGCTGGAGGCGCAGAATGGCCGCGAGTAGAAATAATTCCGCTAATGCAAAATGAGCCTGAAGGTTGTCCCGAAACGCAAAATGCACAGCGCCTCTTTCGCTTTACATTTTGGGTTTTCGGATAGCCTCTAGGAGACACGAAATTGAAAATCTACTTCATGGGCATCTGCGGCACGGCGATGGGCAACGCTGCGCTGCTCGCGCGCGCCGCCGGCCACGAGGTGCTCGGCGCCGACACGGGCGTTTATCCGCCGATGAGCCACGTGCTGGCCGAGGCCGGCATCACCGTGCACGAGGGCTACGATCCGGCCCGCCTCGCAAAACTTGCGCCCGACCTCGTCGTTATTGGCAACGCCATGAGCCGCGGCCATCCCGAGATCGAATGGCTGTTGGACACGCGTGCGCTGCCGTTCACGTCGCTGCCGGCGATGCTGCATGAGTTTGTTTTGAAAAACCGCCGCAACCTCGTTGTCTGCGGCACGCACGGGAAAACCACCACGACCTCGCTTGCGGCGTTTTTGCTGCGCGAAAACGGCCGCGATCCCGGCTATCTCATCGGCGGCGTGCCGCACGATCCGCCTACCGGCAGCCATCTCGGCTCGGCGGCCGATCCGTTCGTCATCGAGGGCGACGAATACGACAGCGCGTTTTTCGACAAGCGCAGCAAGTTCATTCACTACGCGCCGCACATCGCCGTGCTCAACAACCTCGAGTTCGACCACGCCGACATCTTCCGCGACCTGGCCGACGTGCAGCGCACGTTCAGCCATCTCGCTCGCATCGTGCCGCGCAACGGTTTTATCGTGATGAACGGCGACGACGAAAACCTTCGCGCGCTCGGCCCATTGCCGTGGACGCGGGTCGTGAGCGTGGGCACCGGGAAGGAGAATGACCTGCAGATCGTCGATTTCGCCGAGACGGCGACGACTGCGTTAGCGTCGGCGTCGGCCGAGGCCAGCTTCCGGCTCGTGTGGCGCGGCACGCCGTGGGGCGAAGTGCGCTGGTCGCAACCCGGTTTGTTCAACGCGCGCAACGCCGCCATGGCGGCTTGTGCGGCGGGCCTGGCCTTGGCTGGTGAAAAGCCGGGCGCTGAAAAGGTGGAACGCGCCGTCCCGGCGCGTTCTGAGCGCGTCGGGGCCGCCGCGCTCCACCTGCCGAATCTGCCGGACTTACTCAGGCTTGATGCTTTGGCACGTTTTCGCGGGGTGAAGCGCCGCCAGGAAATTTTGGCGGCCACGCCCCGGCTGACTATCATCGAGGATTTCGGCCATCATCCCACGGCGCTGGCCGAGACGCTACGTTCGTTTCGCGCACGATTTCCAGGCGCGACGATCACGGTTGCCTTCGAGCCTCGCAGCAACACCGCGCGCACCAAGGCGCTGCAGGCGGGCTTCGTCCTCGCGCTCGCACTGGCCGACGAGGTTTACCTCGGCGCGGTCAACCGTGCGGAAAAACTCGCCGCGGACGAGCGTTTCGACACTGACGCCGTGGTCCGGCAGCTCGGGACGCAGAAGGTGCGCGCCCATGCCTTCGCCGACAATCAGGCGCTCCTGGCCAAACTCTCGTCCGATGCGCTGGCGGCGTCGGATCGTTCGCGCGTGGTGGTATTTTTCACCAACGGATCGTTCGACGGGATTATTCCTAAATTCACCGCGGCGGCGGTAAAATCGATCCACCACGGATAACACGGATATGCACGGATGGATATTTTGTCATTCCGAGCCGTGCGAGGAATCTCGCTTGTAACGTAATACGTTACAAACAAAGCAGTGGGTCTGTTCGTTTGTAATATAATACGTTACAAATAGAAATTTGAGTTCATCCGTGTACCGAGCCGTAGGCGACATTGGACAATCCGTGGTCACGTCAGTTTCAGCGCCTCAAGTTTTTTTGCGAACGCCGCGTCGCTGAGCACTGGTTCGCTCGCGTGGGCGGCAAAATCGAGCGGCACATCGACCCACGATTTGCAGCCGCTCATTTCCGGGGTGACCTCGAGCGGGGCAGGTTGCACCAGCCGGTGCACGCGCACGGCGAATGCGTGCAGCCCCGGCGGCTGAGCCCAGTTGAACCGCTCGCGAATGGTTTCTTCCGACCAGAGGTGAAACGCGTCGAGCCGGGCGATGGTGGCCCAGTCGGACAAAAAGACCTGCTGCACGACCTCGGCAAAGTAGCGGAGAGGGATAATTGAATCATTGCGGGGTGGGGACACCCCGCCCAGGCTGACGCACTGGTCGCCGCCCACCCGGGTAAAAAACTTTTGGGCCGCCGGCTTGGTCTTGGCGAGTTGCTCGTGGAAATGCGTCGGGAAAAGCCAGAATTTTCCGGCTTTCACCTGAAACCCGCCGCCATCCTCGGCTATGCCACCCTTGCGCAGGATCAAAATTTGTTCGCCCGCGCCCAGCGCCTCAACGATGACGTGCCATTCTTTGAAGGCGGGGCTCATGGGTTATCCATTTTATTTTTCCGCGGATAACGCGGATAAGCGCGGATGTCTAAGGCAGAAGGATTGGATTGAGATGTAGCCGGCCTCGCCCCTCGACAGGCTCGGGGCCCTGAGCTTGTCGAATGGGCTGAGGCCGGACCGGGGTCAACGACCCCGGCTACAATTTCCCAATCCGTGTCATCCGTGGTCAAAAACTATTGGGCTTGTTTTGCGACTTTGAATTTCGCGGGCTGTTCGCCCACCGGCAGCGCGAGCAAGTCGTAGTCGTGGTAGCCGTTGATTTTCACCTCGGCGAATTCGCTCACCGGCAGTTCGCGCGGCACGTAAACGCGGCCGTCGATGTCCGGCGCATCCGCTTCGCCACGGGCGACGCCGGGTTCCTCGACCAGCACCTTGAGGATGCGGCCGACCTGGCCCGCGCTGACCTGGGCGGCAATGTCTTTTTGCAGCGCCATCAGGCGATGCCAGCGCTGTTCTTTTTCCTTGGCGGAAACCTGTCCGTCCATCTTGGCCGCGCGCGTTCCGTCCTCCTGCGAGTAACGGAAGACGCCGAGGCGCTCAAATTTTGCCTCGCGAATGAAGTCGCACAATTCGTCCACGTCGGCCTCGGTTTCGCCGGGAAAGCCCGCGATAAACGTCGTGCGCAGGGCGATGCCCGGGATGCCGGCGCGGATGCGCCGCACCAGGTCGCGAATGTAGTCGCCGCTCGTCTCGCGCTGCATCGTCGTCAGCATGTGGTCGCTGATGTGCTGCAGCGGCATGTCGACGTAGCGGGCAACCTTCGGGCAGTCGGCAATGGTGGCGATGAGCTCGTCGCTCCAGTGCGCGGGGTGCGTGTAGAGCAGGCGGATCCAGAAATCTCCCTCGATGGCGTTGAGCTCGCGCAGCAGGGTGGTGAGCGCGTCACCGCGGGAGGAATCGACGGGCGTGCGCGGATTCGGCCGCTGCTCCCAGGTGTCCATGCCGAAGAAAGTCGTGTCCTGTGAAATCAGGTTCAGCTCCTTTACGCCCTCGGCGACGAGCTGGCGCGCCTCGGCGACGACGCTCGCGACGGTGCGGCTGCGATGCCGCCCGCGAATCTGCGGGATGATGCAGAAGGTGCACGGGTGGTTGCAGCCCTCGGCGATCTTAATGTAAGCGAAGTGTTTCGGTGTGAGACGGAACCGCGGGGTGTCGTAGTCGGGGATGTAGGTGGATCGCCCCTCGATGAAAGATTTTGGAGCTTCTTTTTTGCCGCGCTCCTTCGCGTAAATCTCCTCGATGATGGGCGCGATTTTTGTGAGCTGGTCGAGGCCGATGAAAGCGTCCACCTCGGGCATTTCGCCGGGCAGGTCCTTGGCGAAGCGCTGCGACATGCAGCCGGCGACGATCAGCTTCTGCTCCTTGCGGCGTTTGCGCAGTCCGCGGTTCTGGTGCACCTCGAAAATGTGGCTGATCGATTCTTCCTTGGACGAATCGATGAACGAGCAGGTGTTGACAATGACCACGTCGGCCTGGTCCGCCTCGGGCACGACTTTCATGCCGGCCTGGTGCAGGTGGCCGACCATGATTTCGCTGTCCACGAGGTTCTTCGCGCAGCCGAGGGAGATGAGACTGACCTTGATCATGTCGGGTGGGTAGGGCGCGTTATCCTTAACGCGCCGTCGGTATTCGAGGGCGGCGGATTAAGGATAATCCGCCCTACCTTAAAAATCCTGAATTCAAATATGATTGATGGCAGGCAGCGTTTACGCGGTTCAATGACGAAAAAACCGCGGCGCGGGCCGCGGTGGCGTGGAACGAAGACGCGGACGCGACCTTACTTTTTCTTGGCGGCAGCCTGCTCACGGGCCTTGCGGCGCTTGAGGTAGGCGGCACGACGTTTACGTTTGATGACTTTATTGAATTGTTGGCCCATGGTTAAAAGGAGAAGGGTTAAGGATTCAGGCTAGCTGCCCGGAGTCAAGAGCGGGCGAAGGCCTTCGGCCGTTCAAGGTTCCCGGTTTACGGCTCAGCATTCGGAGTTTGTTGATCCTCGTTGGGCCTGTCCTCCGTCTTGTCCGCCATAGCTTCAGCGACGGCGGAAGCTTTGGTGAAGGAGGATGTCGGATGTTGAATGTTGGATATTGGGCGTTCGAGGAGGCCTTCGTGGCCGACGGCTCGGTTGCCCTCGCGGCGCCAGCGATAGACGAGGGGGCCGCGTTCGCGATCGAGTTGCTTGAAGAGCGCGGGGTCATCGCGCTTTTGCAGCATAAGCTCGGCGATGCCGGTGGCGTCGCAGTTGAGAAAGCGCACGTAGCCCTTGAAGTATTTGGGCCGGCCGATGATGCGCGAAAGGCCGTCGGCGGGCGGGGCGGCGTTGGCGCGCTTGTCCAGGGCCAGGAAACTGTAGGGCACGCTGCGCAGGTCGATGCCGGCGCGCGCGCCGAATTTCACCCAATTGCCATCGGTATAGGCCTCGGGCGGCGGTGGCGCGAAATGATGGCACCAGTCGTGTTCGCGGCCGGGCGCGAGCAGGCCGCACGCGTTTTGATGCGTGCAGGGCGCGACGACGTGAAACTCCGTGCGCAATTCCTCGCGAATCTGTTGCAGCGCGCGGCTGTCGGCGTGCGTGCCGGGTTCGACCCAGAGAACGGCGGTGGCGCGCTGCACCAGGACGAGCAGCTCGGTGCGGGCTTCCGGCGAAAGTTCGTTCAGGACGTGGCTGAGCACCAGCAGCCCGATGGGATCGCTGTCCGGGCGCCACCGCGGGACGCCCATGGTGGGAAATTTCGCGCGCGCGGCCCGGGCGGCGAATTCAACGGCCTCCGGCGAGTGATCGTGCAGATGCAGGGCGGAAAAATTTTCCGCGCCAAAAAAAGCCACCACGCGCCGGCCGGCAACGCCGCTGCCGCAGCCCCAGTCGAGTATGGTGGTATTGGCCGGCGGCGTCCAGCCGCGCAGCCGCAGCTCGTGCAGCACGGCGTCCCATTTCCAGCCGATGCGTTCGCCGAAGGTCAGGTCGTAGGCGGCAAGGTCGCTGGCAGACTGCCAGTAAGGGCCGTTCGCGGCGGTGCCATTGAGGAAACCGTCGCGCAACCGGTCGAGCGCCCGCCAATCGAGATTTTTCAGGGTCATGTGAAGGGATTATACGAAATATTTATTAAAGGGGACTTTGGGAGGTGGAACGCGCCGTCCCGGCGCGTTCAGAGCGCGTCAGGGACGACGCGCTCCACCTAGAATCCAGTTTTGTTGGCATTAAATGTCGGTGAGCGCGAAACCCAAATGTTGGGCGAGGCGCTGCTGGCGGATGCCGTAAAATTGCGCGAAGGCGCGAATCTTCTTCGCGGTGTTGCCATCGCCGGGCGCAGCGGATTTTTCCGCGACGATCATCACGTTCTTTGCGGTGTGATCGGTAGAGATGAACTCGAAGACCTTGGTGCGGTAGCCGGCCCATTCGAGCAGGAGCGCGCGCAAGGCGTCGGTGGCGAACTCGGCGTGACGTTCCTGGAAAATTCTGTGCCGCAAGGCGGGCGCGAGGACGGGCGGCGCGCTCAGTTGCGGGCGGAGTTCCTTCTGGCAGCAGGGCGCGACGACGAGGAGTGCCGTACCGGCGGCGATGCCGCGGGCGAGGGCATCGTCCGTCGCCGTGTCACAGGCGTGGAGCGCGATGAGTACGTCGAGGTGGCCGGGCAGAATGGCGTTGGTGATGTCGCCCGTGATGAACTCGAGATTGGAAAAATTCGTTTCGCGGGCGACACGGTTGCAAAGCTCGACCAGCTCGCTGCGGCACTCGATGCCGCGGATGCGGGCACGCGGGCCGAGCAGCGCGGCCGTGGCGAAGGTGAGGTAGCCTTTGCCGCTGCCCATGTCGGTGACGGACAGTTCGCGGTCGGCTGGCAAATTTGCCTCGGCCAGGAGATGGGTCAGGAGCTCGGCAAATTTTTCGATCTGGCGGAATTTATCGGCCATGCCGGTGCGCGGGCGGCCGCGCTCGTCGGTCACGCCCAGGGCGCGCAACCACGGCGCGTCGGCCGGGATGAGGTGAGCCTTGGCGCGGTCGTGGGTTTCCGCCGCTGGCGTAGGCGCAGAAGAAAGGCTTTTCACGCGCAGGTGACCGTGGCCGTCGTCGCCCGTTTCGAGTTGGGCGGTTTGCGCGGGGGTGAACAGGTGCGCATCGAGAAACGTCGTGCCGATGAGTGGTTCGAGTTGCGCGAGCGCCTCGGCCGGCGGAAAATTTTTCGTGATGTCGCGGGTGGCGTGGCGCCAGACGAGGCTGAGGTGCGGGCCACTCTTGAGCGTGACCGGCCGGGCAAAAAGATTTTTGAGCGACGGTTCGGCGGTGCCGGCGCGCGGTTTCCCCAGGGTGAGCTTGACCAGCGTGCCATCGCCGGCAGCGGCACGGAGCAAGCTGATGAATCTTTCGCGGGCGTCGGCGGGCATGGTTGCTGAGTAAGGAAGAATCGATGGCAGGAAGACATATCCTTCATTCAGGATGACGTCTTATCGATCACAAACATCGGATACTGCCCGTAACGACCGGCCAGCCGCGGAAAATAGTCCTCAAATTTTTTAACCAAGGCCAGCGTCAGCCGCCCAAAGCCGTGATCGGAGAAGAAATGAATCTGAAACAACATGCTCACGGCACTCCACACCCTTAGCTTTGCGCCATGTTTACCCGCAATTTCCCGTGCAAACCAGTTGTGGTTTTGCGGCGAAAAATAAAGGGGGGGCGTGGCGGAGGCTGAAGACGTTCCACACGCCACGGCGTCGCCTTTCGGCCGAAGGGCATGCTTGATGCGGCCTAATTTGCGTCGCAGAGCGAAGGAAAAATTCATCGCGACCGATGAAGCCCAAACATAGACGATGACCACGCGTCCCCCCGGCTTTGTCACTCGCACCAGTTCATCGACCGCAGCGGTCTGCTCAGTTTGCGGAACATGGTAAACGGTGTGCAGCGAGATCACAGCATCGACCGCACCCGATGCCAGCGGGAGGCGGGTAATGTCGCCGAGCAGGTAGAGTCCGGCGTCGCCGAGCTTCGCGCGCGCTTCGCGAAGGGCCCGGATCGAGAAGTCCACGCAGATGCGGACATCGTAATGCCGCGAAAACTCCAGGTACTCGGTGTGCGGAATCGAGCCGGAGGCCACATCGAGCAAATATTTGCCTCCGGATAACTCGCGGCCGATTCGCGTGTTGCAATATCGCTGGTAGGCCTGCGCACACGCACGCGTGTCGGTAAACTGCACGGTATCATTAAAAAGTCCGCTTTCTGACTTCACCCAGCCGTACTCGTCGTAGAAAGATTGCACGACTTTCTTTTCCGCGGCGATGGAGGCGGTCTGGATGGCGTTTGCTGCGACCAAAGCCAAATCCGCCAGCAGCCAGACAATCGAATCCTCCACGCGATAAATCTCGCTCCGTTGCGGTGTGCCGAGCGCGAAAGTGAGCGGAGTCCGGGCCGGCGTACCATCGCGGTGCAGCACGGTGCGTGCTTCGAGGCGTCGATTGTTTTCGGCTAATTCTTCCGGAGTAAGGATCGAGAGAGGATTTCCGGTAATCGGGCAGCGCAGGATTCCAAGACACTGGGCGATTGTCGCTGACTCCATTGGAGGGGAAGCTTGTTTTCGGGCGTGGCAAAGTCGAGTGGCAACTCGATCGTCAGGCCCTGCCTTATTACGTTGGATCCCATTGCTTCACGGGGTTGCGAGAGGCAGCGGGCGGGAATTTCCTGGTGATGTTCGCGGGTTGTGATGACCGGCCGGCAAAAAGATGAGACAAGGCGAGGGGATGCTTCTGCTGTAGAATCCCTGCTTGCAGAGAAACGGAAAAGGGATGCAGAATATTATATGAGCAACCCCGGTGGGCGTCTGCGCAAGAATCCAGAACCTCTCTCGCACCGGATTCCCCGGCAAATCGAGAAGGTGATCAGGGAAAAAGATACCGCAGGTCGTCTTTTGCATTCCTTTCTGTGAACAACGGCGATTTACCGCATCAGATTCCGTTACGTCGGCAGGTTATGGTCGCGGGCGGAATCATCATTCTGGCGGGACTGATGTCATATTCCAACAGTTTCGCGGGACCTTTTGTGCGGGATGATGTGCCTTCGATTGTGCAAAATTCAACGATCAGGCATTTGGAGAAAATAGGTTCGGTCTTAAATCCCGCCCAAAACTCATTGGTGGGAGGACGCCCTTTGGTTAATCTGTCCTATGCTCTCAACTACGCAATAAGCGGGACATCGGTTTGGAGCTATCATGTGTTGAATCTGTTGATCCATCTGCTTGCCGGGTTGATATTGTTTGGCGTGGTACGGCGAACCCTGCTGCTGCCCCCGCTGCAGCGGCGTTTCGGCCAAGCTGCCCTGCCTCTGGCTATTGTCGTCACTATTTTATGGATCGTGCATCCGTTGCAAACCGATGCGGTAACATACATATCGGAGAGGGCGGAATCGCTGATGGGCCTGTTTTATCTTTTGACGTTGTACGGTTTCATCCGGGGAGCTTCATCTTCCACTCCATGCCGATGGTTTGCCTTTTCCGCGACCGCCTGCTGCCTTGGAGTATTGGCCAAGGAGGTAATCGTAACCGCTCCGCTGATCGTACTGCTCTATGATCGTACTTTTATCAGCGGAAGCTTCAGTGAGGCTTGGCGGAAACACCGATGGCTGTATTGGGCATTGCTTGGCAGCTGGCTGCTGACCATCCGGTTGCTGGCAGGGATAAACGACCGGGGCGTCGGTTATGGCCTGGGAATAAGCTGGTGGACTTACGCGCTGACCGAATGCCGTGTTGTTGCGCAATACCTTTGCTTGGCCTTCTGGCCGCATTCGCTGGTTATTGACCACGGTACGTCGTGGGCAAAAAATGCCCGCGAAATTGTGCCTTATGCGTGTGTTCTGGTTTTGTTGATGGTTGGCACTACCATTGCGTTGTATCGGCGAACTGCCGTCGGTTTTCTCGGCGCATGGGTGTTTCTCATCCTAACCCCGACTTCAAGCGTGGTTCCGATTGCATTTGAGCCCATGGGTGAACACCGCATGTATCTTCCGCTGGCGGCATTAGTCGTCTTATTTGTCATTGGAGTTTATTCTTGGATCGGGCAAAAGAGCGTGATCCTGTTTTCAATTTTAGCCGTAACAATGGGGCTGGCGACAAGACAGCGTAACGACGACTACCGCACGGAGATCGCCTTATGGACCGACCAGATGCATAAGCGCCCCGAGAATGCGTACGCACATGTCATGGTGGGGGTATCATTGCTTCATCTCGGCCGAACCGCGGAGGCAACTGAGCAATTTCAAGAGGCGGAAAGGTTGGACCAAACCATGGACATGCAATTCAAAGGTATCGGGGTTGGGCTGTTGAGAAATGGCCAGCCGACCGAGGCGATAAAATATTTTAAGGCCGCCGTTCAAATGAAGCCGGACTCTATTGTAGGTCATTATTATCTCGGTATTATCAACGCCCAATTGGGGATGCTTGCCAATGCAACCGCTGAATTTAATAAGGCATTGAGCATCGATCCTAATTTTGAACCGGCGCGTGCCCAGTTGAGCCGTTTAAATAACCACAACCAATAGCCGGCTCGGGTGATCGCGTCCTGACTAATGTCTGTCAGGCACGGTCACAATCCGAGGCACGATCAAAAACGGCAGAAACTCGGTCGTCATCGCCTGTTCGACGGTGACTTTGCCTTTGGCGAGGATGCCGAGGTCTTCGAGTTGCTGGATTTGCTGGGCGAAGCGCGTGGGGTCGAGGCGGCCGATTTGCTGCGGGCCGGCGCCAGGATCGCGGCCGGTGACGAGTTTTTCATCGATGATCATTTTGCGCGAGAAGGCCATGAAGTCGTCGGTGTTGGCGGGGTTGGCCTGTTTCAGCGCCTCGTGCGCGGGCGTGGGATCGCCTTCGAGGTAGTCGCGCCAGCCATGGATGTAGGCGCGCATGAAGGCGCGGAGCTCGGCCGGATGCTCGCGGGCAAACTTACGGTTGGTGATGAGCACGGCATAGGCACGGAAGCCGGCGTCCCATGTGGAAAGGAAGCGCGGCATTTTCCCGCCAGCGTGCACGATATGATAAGGCTCGGCGATGTAGTAGCCCTGCTGGATGGCTTCCTTGTTGCCGAGAAACGCCGCGACCGAGAAGTTCTGCGGGACGATGTTGAAATCCAGGCCGTATTTCTTTTTCAGAAACGCGAGAAAGGCCCACTCGGGCCGCGCGATGATGGTCTTGCCCTGCAAATCCTCGAAGCGGTGCACGGAGCTCGCGGGATGCACGAGCAGGCCGGACGGATCGTCCTGGAACACGGCGCCGATTTGGATGACGGGTATGCCTTCGGCAATTTGTAGCAGGGTGTTGGTGCTGTCGGCCTGTCCGATGTCCGCCTGGCCGGTGGCGATTCTCGGCATGACAAACGCATTGGGACCACCGGGGACGATGGTGACGTCGAGGCCTTCGTCGCGGAAAAAGCCTTTGGCCAGGGCCTGATAAAAGCCGCCGTGCTCGGGCTCGGCCACCCAGTCGAGCTGCACGGTGAGCGGGAAGAGTTTGGCCGGTTCGGCGCGGGCGACGGTGGAGATTACGACCAAAGACAGGATGGCAAAAATATGGGAGACTTTCATGATTTTGTTTACCGCAGATTGCGCGGATGAACGCGGATGTTTTTTATGTCATTCCGAGCCGTGCGAGGAATCTTGATTAGTCATTAAGAAGACGTGAGATTCCTCGCACGGCTCGGAATGACAATTCATCTTATCCGCGGTGGTTGTCATTTCATTTGTCGGTGCGTTCGAATGAATCGTGCCACTTGTGCAGCGCGAGCCAGCTCAGGCCGAGCACGGCTGAGACGAAGATGAAGCCGAGAGCGCAGGTGACCGCGGCGGTGGCGAAGAGCGCAGGGTATTTCGCCTGGCTGCTGTAGATGATGGCTTGGAAACCGAGGCCGCCGCCATTGCCGGCCGAACTGCCGGCGGTGTAATCGCCCACGAGTGCGCCGATGGGCGCGAGGACAGCCGCGATGCGTAGGCCGGTGAAAAAATACGGCAGGGCTGCAGGCACGCGCAGAAGAAAAGTTTCCTGCCACCCTGAGGCTTTGTACATTTTGAAAAGATCAACGAGGTTGCGATCGGTGGAGATGAGGCCCTGCGTGGTGTTCACGACGAGCGGGAAAAAACAGATGAGAAACGTGATGATGGTGACGCTCTTCAACCCCGGCCCGACCCAGAGCACAAGGATGGGTGCGAACACAATGACCGGAGTCATCTGCAAGATCATCAGGTAAGGATAGAGGCTCACGCGCACGAGCGGCGAGAGCGACAAGCCGAGCGCGAGCGCAAAACTGACGGCGGTGGCGAACACGAAGCCGAGGAGTGCGCCTTCGGCGGTGTTGAGCGCGGCGTGGGCGAGTGTGTCGCGGTTGTCGGCCAGGGCGGCCAGGACCTGGCCGGGCGTGGGCAGGAGAAAGCGGTTGTCCTCGTTCAAGGAGAAACACACGGCATACCACGCTGCGATGAAGAGCGCGCCGGTCGCGGCAGGCAGGAGGATATTGAGCAGTTTGCGCGGCATGGGTCAGGCGGCGTTTTCGACGGAGCGCAGCAGGCGGGAAACTTCGGCGACGAGCTGCTGGTATTCGCGCGACTGGCGCGTGTCGGCGGTGCGCGGGTAGGGCAGGTCGATGCGCAGCTCGCGGTGCAGCTGGCCGGGGTTGGCGCTGAGGATGAAGAGCCGGTTGGACAAAAACACGGCCTCGGCGACGGAGTGGGTGACAAAGAACGCGGTCCACGCCTGCCGCTGGCGGATGGCGAGCAATTCTTCGTTGAGATGCTCGCGCGTCATTTCATCGAGCGCGCCAAAGGGCTCGTCGAGCAGCAGGATCTTGGGCGCAACGGAAAGCGCACGGGCGATGGAGACGCGCATTTTCTGCCCGCCGGAAAGCTGACGGGGATAAAAATCTTCGCGATCGGCAAGGTCGACGAGCGCGAGGGCATGTCGGCGCGTCTCGGCGCGGTGCGCGGCGGAAGCGCGGCGGAGCCGGAGCGGCAGCTCGACGTTTTTTCCCGTGGTGAGCCAGGGCAGGAGCGTCGGTTCCTGGAAAATGAAGGCGAGATTGTGGGCGGCCTTTTCGGGCGCGGCGCCTTCGATCGTGACCGAGCCGGCGGTGACCGGGCTGAGGCCGGCGATGAGCTTGAGCAAGGTGGATTTGCCGCAGCCGCTCGGGCCAATGAGGCCGATGAAATCGTCCGGTTGTGCGGTGAAATTGAGGCGTTCGAGGATGAGCGGGCCGTCGCCGTAGCGTTTATCGACGTCGCGAAACTCAACGATGGGCGGCGGCGCGGGCATGGAAAAATTCAGCCGGGCAACACCGCCGACCGCAAGCCTGTCCGCCATCGTCCCCATCCGCGCTGCTGCGCGAAATGCCCACCCATCCCTATTTAAGGTCGTCGAGGGCGTCGGCCGCCGGCTTGAGGTGAGGATCGATGGCGAGGGCGGCCTGGTATTCCTTGCGGGCCGCGTCGGTCTCGTCCTTTTTCTGGTAAATGTTGCCGAGGCGGTAGTGCGCGTAGGCGAGGCTGGGCTGCGTGTCCTTGGGCGTGTGCGTGAGATATTCCTTGAGCGCGGCTTCGCCGCGATCGAGGCGCTGACCGGTGGTCGCGGCAATATAACCGATTTGATAGAGGGCGGCGATCTGGTTGGGATGATCCTTGAGCAGGCTTTCAAAGGCATTGAAGGCGTCATCATATTTTTTCTCGGCGATGCAGATCTCACCCTCGATTTGCGCGCCGCGGAGCGGATCGCGTTTCTTTATTTCGTCGGCCTGGGCGTGGGCCTTGTCCATGCTGCCGCCAATAAACCACGGCGACATGCGGTAGAAGGTGGCGAGTGCGGCGCGGGCCTCGATGTTGTCGGGATTGAGCTCGACGGCCCGGAGGAACGCATCGCGGCATTTGCAGGCCTTGCTGATCGAGCTGTGCTGTCGTGCATATACGCCGTAAGCGCTGCCGAGCCAGAGAGCGTAGTCGGAATTCTTCGGGTCGCCGGCGGTAGCTTGCTCCAATTCGTCGATGGCGTTGTCGGCGTCGTCGCGATCGAACGCGATGCGGCCAAGATAATAATGGACGGCGGCGTTTGACGGCTCGCTGGCGGCGAGCTTCTCGAACGCGGCCCGGGCGTCGGGAAAGTGTTTGGCCTGGAAGAGAGCGACGGCCTGGTCGAAGTCCGACGCCGCGGTGCGCCCGGCACCGAGCAGAAGGCAGAAAAGGACGATGGGGAGCCAGCGGCGGGATAGAACGTGCATGATAGCTGAGTTTGTCCCGAGCGGGGTTGGTTCCAAATATCGCCGGACTTTACCCCAAAGTCACTCGTAGCGCAACGCATCGATGGGGTCGAGCTGCGCCGCCTTGCGCGCCGGATAAAAACCAAAGAAAATGCCCACGGCGCCGCTGAATAGCAGGGAGATGACCACCGAGGAAGTCGAAACCAGGGTCGTCCAGTGGTTCAAGTGGGAGAACATTTGCGCACTGCCGATGCCAAGCAGGACGCCAAGGCCGCCGCCGATCAAGCTGAGCACAACCGCCTCGATCAAGAACTGGGCGAGGATGTCGCGCCCGTGCGCCCCGACGGCCATGCGGATGCCGATCTCGCGCGTGCGTTCGGTCACGCTCACGAGCATGATGTTCATGATGCCGATGCCGCCGACCAGAAGCGACACGCCCGCGATACCGCCCAGCAGATAGGTCATGGTGTTGGCTTGGGCGCTGACAGCGTTTTGAATCTCGTCCTGGCCCCGGATGGTGAAATCGTCTTCGTGGCCGCTGGTATCGATGATGCGATGGCGCTGGCGAAGCAGGTCGGCGATGTCACTTTCCACCTGTTTCTCGGCCTCGGCCGATTCAGCCTGGACATTGACCCCGTTCAAATTGGTGCGTTTCGAAACGCGTTTCATTTCGCTGGTGTAAGGCACAATCACCACGTCGTCCTGATCCGAACCTTGGATGGAAAGACCTTTGATGCTCAATACACCGAGCACTTTAAAGGGGATGTTTTGGATCCGCAAAGTCTGGCCGATGGGGTCGTCAGCGGGGAACAATTGGTTGACGATCGTTTGCCCAATGATGCAAACCTTGTTGGTGCTGCGGATGTCTTGTTCGGTGAAGAGGGAGCCTGAAGTCAGAGGCCAGCTGCGGATCATGAGATAGTCGGGCCCTTCGCCCAGGATCTGCGTGCTCCAGTTAAGTCCATTGGCCAGGACTTGCTTGCGATCGCGCACTTCAGGGCTGACCGTGATCACCCCGCGCACTTCCTTTTGGATGGCCAACGCATCCTCCACGGTCAGGGTGCCCGCGCCACCCATGCCGCTGCGGACGCCGCCGGCGGAAAAATTGCCGGAGAAAACAAGGACGACATTCTGGCCCAGACTGGCGATCTGTGATTCGAGCTGCGATTTGGCGCCATTGATAATGCTGATCATGGAGATGACGGCGGCGACGCCGATGATGATGCCGAGCGCAGTGAGCACGGAGCGCATTTTGTTGCGGCGCAGGGCGCGCAGGGCGGCGATGATGGTGGAGAAAATTCGCATGGCGGTCCGTCGGGTTCAGGCGGTGAGCTTGGCCGCGGTTTCCGCCGCTCGCAACTGGCGCAATTCAGCTTCGGCGATGGAGCGGTCGGCAACCTGCACGTCACTGACCAGCTGGCCGTCGCGGAGGATGAGGTTGCGTTTGCAGAAATGCGCGATGTCGAGTTCGTGGGTGACCATCAAGATGGTGATGCCTTGCTCGTTGAGCTTTTGGAAAACGCCCATGACCTCGATGGAGGTCTGGCTGTCGAGATTGCCGGTGGGCTCGTCGGCGAGCAGGACCTGGGGTTGGTTGACGAGGCTGCGGGCGATGGCCACGCGCTGCTGCTGGCCGCCGGACAACTGGCTGGGAAAATGATCCGCCCGGTTGGCCAGGCCGACGATCTCGAGGCAGTGCTCGGCGCGCTGGCGCATTTCTTGCCGGGAAATGCGTTGCTGGCTATAGAGCATCGGCAACTCGACGTTTTCCAGCGCGGTGGTGCGGGCGAGCAGGTTGAAGCCCTGGAAAACGAAACCGAGTTTCTGGTTGCGGATGTCGGCCAGGGCGTTGCGGTCGAGGTCCGAGACATCCGTGCCGTCGAGCAGATATCGCCCCTGGGTGGGCCGGTCGAGGCAGCCGAGAAGATTCATCAGGGTCGATTTGCCGGAGCCGCTCGCGCCCATCAGGGCGACAAACTCGCCTTTTTGAATCTCGATCGAAACGCCGCGCACGGCGTGCACCTTCACTTCACCGGAATCGTAGATTTTGTGAATGGCTTCGAGTTTGACGACAGCGCTCATGATACATGTGCCGCGCTTAACCACCAAGGCGGCGCCCGCCGAATGGACTGGATGTGCCCTGCGAGCTGCTGCCAACCGTGGCGTTGATGCCGGTGATGATGACATCGCCTTCTTTCAGGCCGTCGATGGCCTCGGTATTCACGCCATCGCTGATGCCGAGCTTGACGGAAACGGCTTCGGGCTTCGCTTTTGGATTGCCGCTGGGGAGGCGGTAAACTGTGCGGGTGACGACAGCGTCGCCGCTGGACTGGCCTTTGAAACGGTCGGGCAGCTCGATGCCACGCTCCTTGGCGAGTTGTTGTATGCGCGCGATGATCTCGGGCGAGGGCGGGCCGTTGCCGGGCACAAACCCGGCCTCCTGGATGAGCTGGTGGATTTGCTGGCGGCGCTCATCGGCGGTCATGGGCTTGGGCGCGGCAGCACTATCGGCAGATTTTGCTGCAACGGGCGGAGGTGGCAGCAAGTTGTCGGGCAGACGGACGCGCAAGGCGCCGTTGGACAGAAGGAGGGCATTGGGGCGGCGCGCAACGATGATCGAGGCATTGGCGGTCATGCCGGGCTTCAACTTGAGGTCGCTGTTATCGACGTTGATCATGACATCGTAAATGACGACGTTCTGCTGGGTCTGGGGCGCATTGCGGATCTGGTAAACTTTCCCGCGAAACTGGCGATTGGGATACGCATCGACGGAGAAATTGACGGTCTGGTTCTCGGCGACGTTCCCGATGTCGGCCTCGGCCACAGCCGCATCAATCTGCATTTTCGTGAGGTCATTCGCGATTTCAAACAGTTCGGGAGAGTTGAGGGTGGCCGCAACCGAGTTGCCGATGTCGACGACGCGTTTGATGACAATGCCGTCGATGGGCGACTTGATTTCGCAATAGGAAAGGTTGGTTTGCGCGGTTTTGAGCGCGGCCGTCTTGATTTGCACTTGGGCTGTCGCTTCATCGAGCAGGGCCTTTGCTTGGTCAAAGTCGGACTGGGCGATGAGATTTTTGTCGAGGAGTTGCTGGTCACGTTTCACGTTGACCGTTTGGAGCTCGAGGTTCGCCTGGGCGTTGGCCAGGTCGCCTTCGGCCGAATCGACCTGGGCTTGATAGGTCGTCGGCAACAAGGTGCAGAGGATATCGTCTTTCTTAACCTTGGAATTAAAATCCGCCGACAGGCTGTCGACGTACCCGGAAATCTGGCTGCTCACCAGCACGTCCAGGACGGGCTGGATGGTGCCGGTCGCCGTGACATTCTGCACGATGTCGCCGCGGGCCACCGTTGCCGTATAGTAGTCAGGTGCTTTCTCGCCACGTCCGGCCCAGTAATGCCAGCCGCCGAATGCAGCCAGGAGAACGAGAAAAAAAATGATAATCCAACGACTGGAATTTCCAGATTTTGCCATGAGGGTGAGGATTTAGAGGACGGGCCGTTTGCTCGCAAAGTAAAACGGGATGAGGCGGTTAACCGCGATGGGCCGGTGCGTGGTTTGACGCAACCGCGAAACAAAGGGCGCAATTTTTTTTTGGCCGGCGGAAAAACATGATAGCAGGAGGAGGGGAATTTGCGCGGCCGGTGATTGGGCCAGGGCAAGACCAATTCAGCCGCCGGTCGCTAGGGCGCAAAGAGTTTTTTCAATTCCAAGGCCACGTTGGGCGGGACGAAGTGCGACACGTCACCGCCATATTTTGCCACTTGTTTCACCAGGTTCGAGCTCGTGTAGCTGTAAATCTCCTTGGGCATGACAAAAATCGTCTCAATGGTGGAATTCAGATGGCGGTTCATGAGCGCCATGTTGAACTCAAACTCAAAATCGGTCAGCGCGCGCAGGCCGCGAATGATGGCAACAGCGCCCTGTTGCCGGGCGAAATCCACCAGCAGCCCGTCGAAGGTCGTGCCGGTGACATTGTAGAGTTTTTCAATGTTGGGCCGCAACATGGCGAGCCGCTGTTCGGCGGTGAAAAACGGGGACTTGCCCGGGTTTTTCGCGATGGCGACCGTGACCTTGTCGAACAGCCGCGCGGCGCGTTCGAGCACATCGAGGTGCCCGTAGGTGACAGGGTCGAAAGTGCCGGGATAGATGCAGTGACGCATGGCCCGATCATGGGGTGCATCGGGGGGTTGGGGCGAGTCGCAAATTTGTCACAGGTTTCTCTTACTTGGTACTTGATCCTTGTTACTTGATCCTTGGCACTTGTTACCTGGTGCCTGATACTTTTTCCCACGCCGCATGAACCTGCCCAACATCCTTACGCTGTCGCGCATCCCGCTGATGTTTGTCATCGTGAGCCTGATGGAATGCCACTGGCCGGGCGCGGCGTCCCTGGCCTTCATCCTTTTCATTGCCGGCGCGGTGAGCGACTGGCTCGACGGCTATATCGCGCGCAAGCGCGGCCTCGTTTCAAATTTCGGCAAGCTCATGGATGCGCTCACCGACAAGATTTTCGTACTCGGCCTGATGGTTGGGTTTGTGGATACCGATGCGCTGCCGATTTACTGGGTGTTGCTCGTGCTGTGCCGCGAATTCCTCATCACCGGAATGCGCATGGTGGCGGCGTCGAAGGGAGTGGTCTTTGCCGCGGAAAGGGGCGGGAAGCAAAAAACCGTCACGCAACTCATCGCCATCGGTTTTTTGCTTTTCGTGCCCATGCTCGAAACCGACCTCGCCCGGGTTTTGCCGTGGGACTTGGGTGCGTTTGCGGATCTGCTCCATAATATGGGGCTGGGTATTTTCATCATCGCGGTGTTTTTCACTCTCTGGTCGGGCTACCGTTATTTCACGAAATACCGCGGCGTGGTGTTCGAGGAACCGTGACCGGTTGTTTGAGATGAAACTGTCGCAACCCACCTGGCCGCGCACCTGGCCGACCTCCGTCGTGCTGGCCTGCGCCCGGCTTGGCCCGCTCGGTCGCCTGCCCGCGCCGGGCACATGGGGCTCGGCGGCCGGGTTGGTTTATTTCCTGGTGTTCCTCCGCCTTGATCCGCTCGGCTACGCGCTGCTCTGCGCGGCCGGGCTTTATTTTGCGGTCGCCCTTTGCGGTGAAGGCGAGCTGCGGCTCGGAAAAAAAGATCCCGGCGAAATCAACCTCGATGAATTTGTCGTCATGCCGCTGTGCTTTCTCGGCTGGCCGTGGTTGCTCCATCCCTTGCCGCTGTGGGGTGTCATGCTTGCCGGCTTCGCGCTTTTCCGGTTGTTCGACATCACCAAGCCGCTTGGCATCAATAAACTTCAGGACCTGCCGGGCGGCTGGGGCGTCGTCATCGACGACGTGGCCGCGGCGCTCGCCGCGTGTGCGACGCTTCACCTGGCCGTGTGCGCGTGGCGGATGTGGGCGCGGTGAACATCCAACGCTCAACATTCAACGTTCAACACCCAAGTAGGGCCAACTTTGGAACGTTGAACTTGGAACCTTGAACCGCGGCGCGCTTCGCGCCGCTACGGCAGCGCCTGCAAATTCTCCAGAGGCAATTTTACGAGCAAACCCTGCTGCAGCACATCCACCGCGAGCACAATGCCCTGCGGATTGGCCGGGTCGTCCACCACGCCGATCAGCCCGTGGAGCGGACCGCCCACGACCTTGGCCCGCGTGCCGCGTTGGAGGAGCGGGCGCAGCGAAAGTTCGAGGCCCGAGGCGACGATGACCCGCACGTCCTCCATCTGCCGCAGGAACCCCGGCTCGTCATCCACCGGCAGGACGCGCACGAGCAGGTCCTGCTGGTAAACGCGCGCCCGCTTTTCCGGCGCCATGCGCACAAACACGTAACTGGGAAAAAGCGGCTTGGTGAAACGCTTGGTCTGGTTCTGGTAACGGCGCACGCTCGGGACGAGCGGCAGGTAGTGCACGAAGCGCTCGGCGCTCATCAGCCCGGCGAATTTTTTTTCGCACCGCGGCTTGGTGTGGCAGGCGCACCAAGTTTCCCCCGGCGCGCTCGTGAAAAGAGCTTCGGCCATTTAGCGTTTGAGCAAAAACCGCACGGCGGCGTGATAGCCCTCGAGGCCGAGGCCGCTGATGACCGCGAGGCACGCCGGTGCGGTGAGCGAGTGGTGGCGAAACTCCTCGCGCTGGTAGATGTTCGAGATGTGCACCTCGACGGCCGGCAGCTTGGCGCCGAGCAGCGCGTCGCGCAGCGCCACGCTGGTGTGGGTGAACGCACCCGGATTGATGACGAGGCCGGCGGCCTTCGCGTCGGCCAGCGCGGCAATCTTGTCGATCAGCGCGCCCTCGTGGTTCGACTGGAAAAACTCCAATTCCGCCGTCGAACCGAATTCCTTGCGCAATTCGGCTTCGAGGCCGGCGAGCGTGGTGTGGCCGTAAATTTCCGGTTCGCGCAGGCCGAGCCGGTCGAGATTGGGGCCGTTAAGGATGGCGATGCGTTTCATGGTTCAAAGTGGATTCTCAGTCGCGATGAACTCCCACGGCAAACCAAACTTTGCGCCCAATTCCGCGGCGAGCGCTTTGACGCCGTGTACCTCGGTCGCATAATGGCCGCACAGGTAGAGATTGAGCCGCTGCTCCTGCGCGACGTTGAACCATTCCTCGCGCAATTCGCCTGTCACCAGCGTGTCCACGCCTTCGCGCGCGAGCTCGGGCACCGCGCTGTTGCCGCTGCCGCTGCACAGCCCGATCTGCGCCGGCTGGGTCGAACCAAACTCGAGCGCGATCACGCGTGGATAAAGTTTTTCCAGTTTTGCGCGCAGCCCGGCGCGGTCCGGCGCGCCGGTCGCGATCAGGCCGATATTCTCGCCTTCGCGCAGCAGAAAACCTCGCGCCGGCGTCAGCCCGAGCTGGCGGGCGATCACGGCATTATTGCCGATCTCCGGGTGGGCATCGAGCGGCAGGTGGTTCGAGTAAAGCGCGCAGTTGCCGCGCACGAGCGTGGCCACGCGCTCGTAAACCGGGCCGGTGAGCGGCCGCGGCATGTCCCAATACATGCCGTGGTGCACGATGAGAAAATCCACGCCGGCGGCCACGGCCTTTTGAAAAGGTACGAGTCCCGCGTCCACCGCCGCGCCGATCTTGGTGACGCGGCCGTCATTGGCCACCTGCAAGCCGTTGAAGGCGCCGGGCGCGTCCTTGAACGCTGCGCGGCGCGTGCGCTGGTCGCAATAATCGACGAGCTCTGCGAGATTGGCTGTCATAACAGCCAATCTCAGATTACAAATTACAGATTACAAATAGCAAATGAACGGATAACCTATGGTTTGAAATTCTGCGAAATCTGAAATTTGGGATATGTAATTTGTAATTTCAGCGCGCATTGCTGCCGCTGATGCGGCAGCAATGCGCGCTATAGCCTGCGCCAAAGCTCACGAGCCAGAAATCGCCGTCCGCCCCGGGCGGGCCGCCGCGCAGCGCCTCGGCGAGCGCGAAGAGCACGGACGGGCTGCTCATGTTGCCGCAGTTGCGCAACACGTGCGCGCTCTCGGCGAGCGGATAGCCCGGCACGGCGGCCTCGATCGCGGTCAGCACGTCGCGCCCGCCGGCATGGGAGAGGATTTTTTTCACCGGCCGCGGGCCGCGCTGGCTCCAAAGTTGCGCGACACTGCGCGCGGCGACATCGGGCACGGAGCGATGAAGCAGGTTGCGCAATTTTCCATCGCGCATTTCAAAACGCAGCCGGTCGCGTTCGGCTGGCCAGTGCAGGGTGTTGAATTCAAAACAATGTAATTTGTTCGAACCGGGCGTGGCCCGCCAGACGGTGGCCGCCGCGCCGTCGCCAAAGAGGCAGGCGCTGATGATCACGCCGGGGTCGTTGTCGAGGTAGGAAGCCGCCGAACACACTTCGACCGCCACGCATGCGACCGTCGCTTCCGGCCGCGCGGCGAGCACGTGGCCTGCGGCGCGCAGCATCGGGATGGCCGCGCCGCAGCCGAGGCCGACGAGATCCTGCAGCCACGCGTCGGTGCGCAGGCCGAGCTCCTCGGCGACGTAACTCGTGAGGCCGGGGCAGAGATATCCGGTGCAGGTGCAAATGAGCAGCGCATCGAGTTCCTCTGGCCGCACGCGGGCCTGTTCGAGCGCGGGCCGGAGCGCGGCGAGCGCGAGCTTGGGCGCCTCGACGCGAAAGGCGGCGTTGAGCTGGTCGGCATTCAGCTCAAGAATCTGGTCGAGCCCGCTGATCGCAAAATGCCGCGTGGCGATGCCGTTCTCGCCGGTGAGCACTTTTTGCAGGATGAACTGCGCCCGTTCATCGAGGCGTTTCACGGCGGACGAGTGCCGGGCGATTTCCCAGCATTCTTGCTGGCTGAATTTCGCAGGTGGATTGGCGGTGGCGAGGCCGTGGAGGTACATTTTAAATAGAAATCCCAAACACCAAAGGGCCAAATCACAAAAGTCAGCGCCCTGTTGGGCGTTGGAATTTTGCGGATTGGGGTTTCGTTGGAATTTGGTCCTTTGGCGTTTTGTGATTTGCCGCGGCTTTAGTGCATGGCCTGATAGAAAGTGCGGAGCGGTAATAGCCGTGCGCGGTTGAGGGCGAAAAGCCAGCGCTGGTGGCGCGGCGAAAAAAGAAACGCGTGCAAGGCGTTGGCCGAGGCCAGCCGCAACCGGAAGCGCTGGCGCAGGCGCATGTGCACGGTGCGGCAGGTCGCGGGCCAGCCGGCCTCGCCGCGCGCGTAGGCGAGCAGCGGGTCGAGCGCGAGTTCGGCGCTCTGGAACGCCATGGCCATGCCATTGCCGGTGAAGGGCGGAATCATCGCAAACGCGTCGCCGAGCACGATGCGGTCGGTGGCCGGCGGGCTGCGGTCGAAGCGCAGGCCGGCGACCGCGGTGAAGGACGCCTCGTCGATTTCGGCATTTTCGAGCCGCCCGGCCAGGGCGTTGAGCCCGGCCGCGCGCAGATGCGCGAGCAGCAGCGCCGAGTGTTCGCCGCGCACGTCGGCGCGGAGATGAAAAAGTCCGCAGACGTTGATGACTCCGTCCTCGACCGGCGTGAGGCCGACGTAAGCCCTTTGGCCGAGATGCAGCTCGAGATCGGCCGCCAGCGCGAGGCCGCGCACATGAAATTTCAAACCGAGCCAGGCGGGCCGGCCGCGGCGGCGGCCCGTGGCAAAAACGCGCCCGGGCGGGGCGGCGTCATCGGCCACGCGCGTGTGGGTGCGCAATTCCCCGCCGAGGCGGACGAACTCCCCGGCCAGCCGCGCATCGAGCGCGTGGCGGCTCAGGCAGAGCGCGGGCGAGGGCAGGGTTTGCAAGCGCATTGGCGCATCCCGCAGGCACCACGCCACGCGATGATGGCGCGTCGCATCGGCGAGAAAGGGCGCGAGGCCGAGGCGGGCGATGGTTTTTTCATCGAGGCCGGTGATAAATTCACCGCACACGCGGTGCCGCGGATAATCGCCCGCTTCAAAAATTGTCACGGGCACGCCCTCGCGCCGCAGGGCCGCCCCGAGGGCAAGGCCGGAGAGGCCGCCGCCGATGATTTCGATCGAGTTCATCTGCGCTGGGCGATCATGCGATACGCGCCGCGGAGGGTGGTGGTGCAGCGCCAGGTCCAGATATTTTCGTCGAGACCGAGCGCGCGGGGAAGTTCGTCGCCGCGGAAACCCGCGGCGATGCTGACATGAGCATCGTGAAACGTGACGTGGTTGGCGCCGATCAATGAATTGGCTCTCCGGGCCAGGAATTGGAAAAAACGCCCTCGGGCCGGCTCGTTGGCGACGATGACGCGTGCGGTGCGGCCGAGCGTGGCGCCGAGCGCGGCGAGATCATCGTCGGAAAATTGATGGAAGATAAGGTTGCCGAACACGACCGGGTAGTCCGCATAGCCGGCGAAGCTGAGCAGGTTGGTTTGGTGCCAGGCGGCGTCGCGCGGCCAGTGAGCTGGGCGCGGCCAGAGGTCGAGTCCATCGTAGGATAGACCGGCGGCGGCCAGCGCGGCGCCGAGCGTGCCGTCACCTGCGCCAATCTCGAGCACGCATTCGTCCGGGCGCAGGAGTTTGGGCAACCTTTTCGTAAACCAGCGAAAGTTCCCCATGAGGCCATTGAGGCGGTAAATATCGCGGCGGTTGTGGAGCGCGTCGGGATGATCGGGCGGGAGCGAATCGAGAATCTCGGGCTGGAGCAGGCGCTGCATCAGTTGAAATTTGCCGCAAGGTGTGTCGTTGGCAAGCTGCACGCTGTGAACGTCCAACATCCGACATCGAACGTCCAGCACCCAACGTCGTGAGACTAAATACCAATTAACAACCACCAACGGCAAATGCCCAATGACGCGCGGAGCGCAAACCTTGAACCTTGAACTGGGAACATTGAACTTCCAGTATTTTTTCATGAGTCCAGTTGATCTGATCGCCCAAGCCGCCAAAAAATTCCCGCGGCGTCCCTCGTGGGACGAATATTTCATGGCCACGGCGGTGTTGCTGGCCACGCGCAGCCCATGCGAGCGGCTGCACGTGGGCTGCGTGATCGTGAGCGGTGGCGCGCGCAAGAACCGCCTGGTGGCGGCGGGTTACAATGGTTTTCTTCCGGGCACGCCGCATGTCTCGCGCGTGCGCGACGGCCACGAGCAGGCCACGGTCCACGCGGAGCAAAATGCCGTGGCGGATGCGGCCCGACGCGGCAGTTCGATCGAGGGTTGCGTGGTTTACATTACGCATCGTCCTTGCATCAACTGCGCAAAAATTCTCGCCTCGGCGGGCATCGCGGAGATAAAGTACCGCAGCGATTATCACAACGACCCGCTCGTCGTGCCGCTGCTGGCCGACGCGGGCGTGAAGATGACCAAGCTTGGACACTAACTGCCTGCCCATCCGCCGCGTCCCATGCGTGAACGCCGAAAAAGCACCAAGGAAAGCCTCGCCGGCCAGCTGCTGCTGGCGCACCCGGCCATGCGCGACCCGAATTTCGGTCGCACGGTCATACTGATGTCGGCGCATGACGAAGGCGGCGCGATGGGCGTGATTCTCAACCGCCCGCTCGGCAAACACCTCGGCGAGCTGAATGGCGAGTTTGCCCTCGGTGCGTTGAGCGACGTGCCGGTGTTCCAGGGCGGACCGGTGAAAACTGAGCAATTGTTGCTCGCCGCGTGGCAATTCCGACCCGATGGCTTCAAACTTTACTTTGGCATCGAACCCGGGAAAGCCGAGCAGCTCCGGGCCGACGAAGGCCTGCACCTGCGCGCCTTTCTCGGCTACTCGGGCTGGGATGGTCGCTCCGTGAAGTATCCGGACGGCCAGCTTGAAGGCGAATTGAAGCAGAAGACGTGGATTGTCACGCCGGTGCCGGGCGACTTGCTGCAACATGCGCAGGGCGTGGAGCTTTGGCGCACAGTGCTCGGCAGCATGGGCCCCCAGTGGAAATTGATCGCCGGCGAACCGGATGATCCGGCCGCAAACTGACCACATTTACCGTTGACAGTGCCGGAGTGCCTCTATGCTTTGGACAACTCTATGAAAGTTGTTTCCTCCATCAAATCCGCCAAGAAGCGCCACCCTGATTGCCAGGTCGTGCGCCGCCGCGGCAAGATCTACGTCATCAACAAGACCGACCCGCGCTACAAGGCGCGCCAGGGCTGATTATAACCTTTTTTCGCCGTGAAATCCGAAATCCATCCCCAGCTCAACAACGTGTGCTTCCTCGATGTGGCCACGGGCAAACGTTTCCTCACCCGGTCCACGATGAAGTCGGCCCGCAAGGAAAAAATCGACGGCGTCGAATACAGCGTCGTCCTCCGCGACGTCACGATGGATTCGCATCCCGCCTACACCGGCGAGAAGCGCCTCGTGGACACGGCCGGCCGCGTGGAAAAGTTTACCACGAAGTTCAAGCGCGGTTCCAAAGCGGCGAAGTAATCGCCGCCCGGCACGCAGCAATTTTCCCAGCCCTCCGATTCGGAGGGCTTTTTTGTGGGCGGCGCTTGACGCGAAGCATCGCGGTGGCCTGCATAAAACACTCATGCGAATTCGCGCCTTCCAAGGACTCGTTCCCCTGCCAGCCCATGCACCCGAAGTGGCCTGCGTGCCTTACGACGTGGTCAACGCCGCCGAGGCCGCCGCGCTTGCCGCCGGCAAGCCGCGCAGTCTCCTGCACGTCGATCGCGCCGAGATCGACCTGCCGGCGAACACCGATCCCCACAGCGACGCTGTCTATGCCAAGGCGCGGGAAAATTTTCTCGCGTTGCAGCGCGATGGCTCGCTCATGCGGGAGACCGGGCCCTGCCTTTATGTTTACCAGCAGCAGATGGGTGCGCACCGCCAGCGCGGGCTGGTCGCCGTGTGCAACGTCGAGGATTACGACGCCGAGCTCATCAAAAAGCACGAGAAGACCCGCAAGGACAAGGAGGACGACCGCACGCGCCTCATCGACACACTGGGCGCCAACACCGGCCCGGTTTTTCTCACCTATCGCGATGAAGCTGCTGTCACCGCCCTGGTCGAGGCCAAGGTGAAGGAAGCGCCGCTCCATGATTTTACCGCGCCCGACGGCATCCGCCACACGGTGTGGCGCATCGCCGGCGGTGAAGATTGGGTTCGCGCGTTTGGCCGCGTGCCCGTGACGTATATTGCCGACGGCCATCATCGCGCGGCCAGCGCCGCGCGTGTCGCCCGTCTGCGCCGCGAACGCAATCCCCGCCACACCGGCACGGAGGATTACAATTGGTTCCTTTGCGTGCTTTTTCCCGCGAGCGAACTGAAAATTCTGCCCTACAACCGCATCGTATTCGACCTGAACGGACACGCGGCGGCGGATTTCCTGTCCAAGGTGAAAGCCTCGTTCGGCCTCGTGGAAAATGCGCCGCCTTCACCCACGGCCGTCGGCCAGGTGAGCATGTATCTCGGCGGCAAATGGCATGGCCTGCGTGGCCCGGTCGATGCAAAAGCCGATCCGGTTGCGCGGCTCGACGTGAGCGTGCTGCAGGACAAGCTGCTCGCGCCGCTGCTCGGCATCGATGACCCGCGCACAAGCAAGCGCGTCGATTTTGTCGGCGGCATCCGCGGCCCGGACGAGCTTGTGAAGCGCGTCAATGCCGAGGGCGGCGTGGCGTTTTCGATGTATCCCGTCACCCTCGAGCAGCTCATGGACATTGCCGATGCCGGCCAGATCATGCCGCCAAAGAGCACTTGGTTCGAACCGAAGCTGCGCTCGGGACTCTTCATCCATACGTTTTGAGACGGTTGAATGTTATTTTTACATTTTTGTGAATACGGTTACGAAACGGTAACAGCTTTATGGATAGGGCTGGATTGCCTATTTAGCCCATGAGCGCAGCAAAAATATTGAATTAATTATATTTTATTACATTTTTTTAACAAAGTTGGCGGGGTTCATGCTTGTCGTCTTTTGTAAATATTTTTTAAAGTAGAGCTTGTATCAGTATCCGTCGTCAGACGGATTTAGTTAGTGTTAATCCGAATAAAATAAATCATCAGATAAATTCATACACCATGAAAAGTAACAGCAAATATTCCGCACAAGGCTTCACCTTGGTGGAAATCATGATCGTCGTGGTCATCATCGGCCTGCTGGCTGCGATGGCCATTCCCGCCTTCAATAAAGTGCGTTACACGTCGCGTTATAAGGCAATCGTCAACAATCTGCGCCAGATTGGTTCCGGAGCCGAGCAATACATGCTGGAGCAAGGGTGCTCACAGGTTACCGAACCCCAATTGGAAGGTACAAGTTCCTTCAACTATGTCAGGCCGATCGCCATCGTGAACGGAGAAACCTATTCCGGCTTGGCCGTCATTACCGGCGCGACCACGCAGCTCGCGGTCACGGAGACCGACGGCACGGTGGTAACGTTTAACCTGTAATAACGTATTTCTTTCACGAAGCCGTTTTCTTCGGAAAACGGCTTTTTTATTTTATGAAAAAGCTTGTGGCAGGATGTGTCCCTGGGCTCCACGTTGGCCGCGAACACCGGCCCGATTTTTTTCACGTAGCGGGATGAGGCTTCCGTCACCGCCCTGGTCGAAGTCAAGGTAAAGGCCACGTTCGGCCTCGTGGAAAACGCGCCGCCTTCGCCCACGGCCGATGCCAAAGCTGATCCTGTCCCATGGCTCGACGTGAGCGCGCTGCAGGACAAACTATTCTTGCGCCGCTGCTCGGTATCGACGACCCACGCACAAGCCAGCGCGTCGATTTTGTCGGCCGGCATCCGCGGCCCGGACGAACTCGTGAAGCGCGTCAACCTCGATGGCAGCGTGGCGGTTTCGATGTATCCCGTCACCCTCGCGCAGCTCCTGGACATTGCCGATGCCGGCCAGATCATGCCGCCAAAAGTACCTGGTTAGAACCCAAACTGCGTTCGGGATTCTTTCTGTATACATTTTGAGACGGTTGAATGCTTGTTTATATTTTTGCGGATGTCGTGAGGAGCAGTAAAAAGCCATGACGGGTGGAGCTGAATTGGCCTATTTAAGCAATCCCTATCGCAAACTCCTGGAACATATTATGCAATATTACATAATTTTGACCGCGTTGGCTGGAGCCATGCTTGTTTGCCTTAGGTGCATATCTTAAAGTGCAACTTTCTATCAGTATCCGTCGTCAGACGGGGGTTAGTCTTAGTCCGAATAAAATAAATCATCAGATAAATTCATACACCATGAAAAGTAATAGCAAACATCCCTCCCAAGGCTTCACCTTGGTGGAAATCATGATCGTCGTGGTCATCATCGGCCTGCTGGCCGCGATGGCCATTCCCGCCTTCAATAAAGTGCGTTACACGTCGCGTTATAAGGCAGTCGTCAACAATCTGCGCCAGATCGCCTCTGGAGGCCAGCAATACATGCTGGAGCAAGGGTGCTCGCAGGTTACTGAACCCCAATTGGAAGGTACAAGTTCCTTCAACTATGTCAGGCCGATCGCCGTCGTGAACGGAGAAACCTATAGTGGGCTTACCCTTGACACTACGACCACGCAGATCGCGACCAGCGAGACCGACGGCACAGAGGTAACGTTTAATCTGTGACAGTTTATTTTTTGCCCGAAGCCGTTTTCTTCGGAAAACGGCTTTTTCATTTTATGAAAAAGCCTTCGTGAAGTTGGACCTGTCGGCCGTAGCTTTAGCGAAGGCGGATGTTCGGTGTTGGGCCTGCACTCCGTAGCCCTGAGCCTGCCTGCGGTGAGCCTGTCGAATCACGTCGAATAGGGCGAAGGTTGGGGCGAAGAAGGACATTCAATGCCTCCGGGTGTACTTGACATGATCCGGGAAGAACGTGCGATGGAGGGCGCACGCCTTCACGTCGCCATGACAGAAAATCCTCCGCCAAATTCACCTGGACCCCGGAAGCTGACTCCGGTCTGGCGGGCGCTGATCGAGGTTGGTTTCATTGTCTTCCTTTATTACTCAAATCTTTTGATGGGGGAATTTGAAAGTTCGGGACAAGGCCGAAGCCGGGGCCTCTGGTGGGCCTTGCACGACATTCTGACCGAACCGAATTTCACCATCGCCCTGGTCACGGCCATCGTCGGCTACCTGGTCTTTGAATTCCTGAGGAAAAGATTTTAGGGCGTAATCCCTCAGAGAATATAAGGAATGAGCGCCTTCGTGCGGTTCCGGTACTGCGGATAGGCCTCCGGAAATTGCTGCGACATGAGTGATTCCTCGACCTTCAACTTGATCCAAAGTGCGGCGAAGCAGAAGAGAAACAGCGCCAAACTTTGGACGCGGCCGAAGCCGAAGCCGGTTCCGAACAGGGCGAGGAGGATCCCGGTATAAATTGGGTGGCGGACCAGCCGATAGGGCCCGGCTTGGATTAACTCATGGTTTTCCTTGATCTGGGGAACTCCGCTCCAGTTCTTCCCCAGGATGTTCCGGGCCCAAATAGCAAAAGCGACACCAAGCAGGCACAGGACAATGCCGGTTGTTTCGACCGCGGTGGTTCGGGCATAAAGTTGCTGGCGGAAAAAACCGGGATAGGCAACGAACAGCAGTACCAGCCCGATGAGGCCGAGGATGGGTGGAATTCTAAAACCGGGATTGAGCTTTCGGACGGCGCGTTTGTTTCCCCTTGCGCAGGCCAGCCAATAGAGGACGAAGATCAGCCAAATCACCCTGATGACGATGCGATAGTTCATGGCAACCAATCCGAATCAGCGCCGATCAGATTCACGGCTGCTTCTTGAGCAGGTCGCGGATTTCCTCGAGCAGCACTTCCTGGCGCGGCGCCGCCGGTGCGGCCGCTGGGGCGGATTCATGTTGCCGGCGCAGCCGGTTGAGGCCTTTGACGAGGATGAAAACCGTGCACGCGACGATGGTGAAGCTGATGACCGTGTTGATGAAAATGCCAAAGTTGAGCGTGACGGCCTTCGTTTGGGCGTCGGCTTTCTTCAACACGATGACAAGATTGCTGAAATCGACCCCCCCGATCAGCAGGCCGATCGGCGGCATGATCACGTCCTTGACTAGCGAGGTGACGACGGCGCCAAACGCCCCGCCGATGATCACGCCCACGGCGAGATCGACGACATTTCCCTTGAGCGCGAACTCCTTGAATTCTTTGAACATGGCCCGTTGCCGGCGATTTTTCCCTCCGGCGCGCCCAATGCGAGCAAATAGTTTATGCCCGACTGGCTTCGTGGCGGCGTATTATTTCAAGATTGCTGCCCGTATTGCCGCGAGATAAACCTAAGAGAGTTAACGCTAACGGCAAAATTATGCGTAATCCAGTAGTACCCCTGATCGCGTTCTTGCTAGTGGGATGTACCTCGGTTCCACCTTACGCCAACACCAAGGCCCAGGATGCGGCCACGCTTGTTGGACCCGACGACTCAAATAGGGCAGGAAAACTGGTTTGGATTGATACGATCGATGGAGCCATGGCTCCCAAACCGCCTCTTTATCTTACCCCGGGACGCCACCATCTTTCACTTAATCTGGACAATTCGCAGATGTACGAAGGGGGGTTGAATGAAGGGGAGACGAATGAACAGCAACTGGAGATGGATGTTTTTTTTGAAGCAAACGGGAGTTATCGATTGACCGGGTTTGTGGCGGAAAGCGGACAGTTTTATGTTGTGCAGCTTGTTGATGAGGCATCTGGGTCAGTCTGTTCTCAGATCAGGTTGAGACGCATTCTAGCGGGGTATAAACCTCCTCAAGGGCCTGAAACTTTGGATAGATGAATGTGCCCAAGCGCACGTTTTTTGCCGGGTCAGGCGGCCGTCGCCCGGCGCCAGAGCGAGCACCCGGCCGGTGCAGGAATTTCAGCAATCCCGTCGGAGCCCCGGGTGATTTGGACGATTGAAAGAACGGATGCTTTCGTGGCATCCTGTGCGGGCCGATGATTTCCCTGTTCAAACGCCTGGCCAGACGGCTTGCGCAAAAACTCGCCGTCAGCCTGCTTATCGTCGGGCTCGTGCTGGCGGCGGGCGGGCTGTGGGTGCTTTGGCGGGACCGGGTGAATCTTTCCGCCACGCAGCCGGAATTCCTCGCGGGGCTCAAAGGTGATCGCCAGAGCACCGCCGCCGCGCTGGACGACGTCAACAAACATAGGGCGGGGATCCAGGCCGAATTCGCGCAGCAGCAGGCGCGTGAGCAGATGGCGGATAAGGCCATCGCCGGTTTGCGCAAGCTGCGGAGCTGGTGGGATGGCTGGTTCGGCGACCGTGAGAGGCAGCGGGTTTATGCCGATCAACTCGCCCGCGACGAACAGCTCAAGCACGATACGGAGGCGCGCGAGGTTGAGTTGGCGCAGGAGTTCAGGCGCACCGGTTGGGAAAAAGACGGTCTGGAGATCGATCTCAGCCAGCTTGAACGGCGCATCCACGCAGCCGAGACCAAGCAGTCGCGCTTCGTAACTTACCTCGTGCTCGCGTGGGACAAGGCGAAATGGTATGCCGTGGCCGCCTTGGGGCTGTATCTTTTCGGGCCCGTGCTGGGCCAGCGGCTGGGCCGCAGGTCGCCGCGAGCAAACACCGGCCCGAAGCGCAGGCCGGCCCGCTAAATTTTAAAATTTGGGCCTGACTCGCGCAGGGTCGCTTTTCCCGCTTTCCTGGATTTCTTCTTAATCCATGCTTTTCAATCTCAAGGCTGACTACGTGCCGACCGGCGACCAGCCGCAGGCGATCGAAGCGCTCGTGCGCTCGATCCAGGCCGGCCACCGCGACCAGACGCTCCTCGGCGTGACCGGCTCGGGCAAGACTTTCACCATGGCCAGCGTCATCGCCCGCTTGGATCGTCCCACGCTGGTCATGTCGCACAACAAGACGCTCGCGGCACAGCTTTACTCGGAGTTTAAGAATTTTTTTCCCGACAACGCCGTCGAGTACTTCGTCAGCTACTACGATTATTACCAGCCCGAGGCCTACATCCCGTCGAGCGACACCTTCATCGAGAAGGATTCGTCGATCAACGAGGAGATCGAGCGCCTGCGCATCTCGGCCACAAGCTCGCTCGTGAGCCGGCGCGACGTGATCGTGGTCGCGAGCGTCTCGTGCATCTACGGCCTCGGCTCGCCGGAGGATTTCAAGACCCTGCGCATCGAGCTGCGGCGCGGCGAAATGTTCGGCCGTGCCAAGCTGCTCGAGCGGCTGGTGGACAATCTTTACGAGCGCAACGACTACGAGCTCAAGCGCGGGCGCTTCCGCGTGCGCGGTGACGTCATCGACATCATGCCCGCCTACAGCGAGAACGCCCTGCGCGTCGAGTTGTGGGGCGACACGGTCGAAAGCATCACCGAGTCCGAGCCGTTGACCGGCGCGGTCCTCAAGCAGCTTGACCAGTTCGACCTTTATCCGGCCACCCAATACGTGACCACGCGTGGCCGGCTCGAGCCCGCCATCGCCGCGATCAAGCAGGAGCTCGACGAACGCGTGGCATTTTTTGAACAAAACAAACAGTACCTCGAGGCGCAGCGCATCCGCCAGCGCACGAACTACGACCTCGAAATGCTGCAGGAAATGGGCTTCTGCAACGGCATCGAGAACTATTCGCGCCACCTTGCGGGCCGCAAGGCCGGCGAGCGCCCGGCCTGCCTGATCGATTTCTTCCCGAAGGATTTTTTGCTCTTCATCGACGAGAGCCATGCGTCCGTGCCGCAGATCGGCGGCATGTTCAACGGCGACTATGCGCGAAAAAAAATGCTGGCCGACTTTGGTTTCCGCCTGCCGTCGGCGCTCGACAACCGCCCGCAAAGCTTCGAGGAGTTCCGGCAGATCACCGGGCAAACGGTCTTCGTCTCGGCCACGCCGGCGAAGTTCGAGCTGGAACGTTCCTCCGTCGTGGCGGAGCAGCTCATCCGCCCGACCGGGCTGCTCGACCCGGAAATCACGATGCGCCCGACGAAAGGGCAGGTCGAGGACCTCATCGGCGAAATCAAGCGCGCCGCCGCCGCGGGCGAGCGCGTGCTGGTGACCACCCTGACCAAACGCCTGTCCGAGGACCTCACGAGTTTTCTGCGCGACGCAAAAATCCGCGTGGAATACCTGCACAGCGACATCGACGCCATCGAGCGCGTGGAAATCCTGCGCAACCTGCGCCTCGGCAACTTCGACGTGCTGGTGGGCATCAACCTCCTGCGCGAGGGGCTCGACCTGCCGGAGGTCGCGCTCGTGGCGATCCTCGATGCGGACAAGGAAGGCTTCCTGCGCAGTGAGACGAGCCTGGTCCAGACGGCGGGCCGCGCGGCGCGGCACGAAAAGGGCAGGGTGATTTTCTACGCGGACAAGCTGACCGACTCGATCAAGCGCACGATCGAGATCACGAATTATCGCCGCGCGAAACAAATCGCGCACAATGAGGCGCACGGCATCACGCCCCGCAGCACGAAGCGTTCGGCCCAGGCGAGCCTGCATACCTACGACGGCAGCGGCGAACGCGACGAACCGGTGGCAGCCGAGAGCATCGACGACGTGGCGGCGGTCATCGCCGAGCTGGAGGACGAGATGGCCGAGGCGGCGGGAAAACTGGAATTCGAGCGCGCGGCGTTGCTGCGCGACCAGATCAACACGCTCAAGTCGGGCAATTTCACGAAAGCGGCCAAACTGCCGGCAGCGAAGAAATATCCCAAGCGTTAATCCTTATTGCCGTCATTTCACTGGCGGATTGGAATTGTTCGATGTCGAAAAAGAGCGCCCCACCGTCTTCCGGGCCCAATCCTTTCTTTATTAGCCTTGCCGGCGGCATCATCGTGCTCGCGGCGTTGGCCGCGTATGCCAACAGCTTTTCCGGGCCGTTTCTCTTCGACGACGTCGGGTCGATCACAAACAATCCGACGATCCTTCATTTCGGCAGCGCGCTTTCGCCACCCACTAACGCCGGCACGGGCGGTCGACCCCTGTTTAATCTCACTTTTGCCCTCAATTATGCCTTGGGCGGCATGGACGCACGCGGGTATCACGCCTTCAACCTGCTCATCCACATGCTGGCCGGGCTCACGCTGTTTGGTGTTGTAAGGCGCACGCTCGCGTCGCGTCTGGCGACGCGAGGATCTGAAATTTCAAATCTGAGATTTGAAATGCCGGAGGCCACGCTGCTGGCGCTGGCTGTCGCCGTTATCTGGGTGGTGCATCCGTTGCAGACCGAAGCCGTGGCATACATTTCGCAGCGGGCTGAATCCCTCATGGGGCTATTCTATTTGCTGACGCTGTATTGTTTCGTCCGCTCCGCGGACGAAACAGGCGAGAGGCGAGGGGCCAGAGGCCAGAGGCCGGAAAATCGGCAATCAGAAGATGAAGTACAAAAGCAAACCAAGCGAGTACCTCTGGCCTTTTGCCTCTGGCCTCTCGCCTCCATCCTCGCCTGCCTCCTCGGCGTGCTGACCAAGGAGATCATCGTGACGGCGCCGGTCATGGTTTTTCTCTACGATCGAACGTTTGTCGCCGGCTCATTCCGGGAGGCGTGGCGGCTGCGCTGGAAATATTATCTGGGATTGGCGGGCACCTGGTTGTTGCTGGCCCATGAGATGACCGGCCTGGGTCAACGCGCCGTGGGATTCGACGAGGGGGGTACGGACACATGGTGGACCTACGCACTCACTTCATGCCGTTCCGCTGTGCTTTATCTCAAGCTGGCCATCTGGCCGCATCCGCTCGTGTTCGATTACGGCCATTATATGATCCAGCATGCATCCGAGGCCGTACCGTATGCGCTGATCCTGGCCGCCTTGTTGCTGGGCACGGTCATGGCGCTCTGGCGCTGGCCGGTGGCCGGGTTTGCGGGGGCGTGGTTTTTCCTGATCCTCGCCCCGACCACGAGCGTTGTTCCGATCGGTGGACAACCGATGGCCGAGCATCGCATGTACCTGCCACTGGCCGCAGTGGTTGGTTGGGTCGTCCTTGGTTTGTATAAGTGGATGGGCCGGCGCAGCCTGGTCTTGTTTGCCGCGATGGCGGTAGGACTGGGCTGCCTTACGATCCATCGCAATAAAGTTTACCACAGCAGGCTGGCCATCTGGACCGACACCGTGGCCAAACAGCCCGACAATGCGAGGGCCCACAATGACCTGGGCAACGCGTATCTGGCCTTGGGGCGATTGCCGGAAGCGACCACCGAGTTTCAAGCCGCCCTGCGAATCTATCCCGATTACATGGATGCGCACTACAACCTGGGTGGGATCCTGGCAAAAACTCCGGCTCGATGGCCGGAAGCCATCTCCCACCTTGAGGCGGCCCTACAGATTGATCCCGATAATGCGGAAGCGCACAACGCCTTGGCGGGTGTCCTGATGAATTTTCCCGACCGCCTGCCCGAGGCGATGGGTCATTTAAACGAAGCGGTGCGGATCAAACCCGATTTTGCCGACGCTCACAATAACCTGGCCATCATCCTGGCGGGCACGGTCGGAGGATTGCCCGATGCGATTTCCGAGTATGAGACCGCGCTGCGGATCAAACCCGACTTCGCCATGGCGCACTACAACCTGGCGACCGCCCTGTCACAGACTCCCGGACGGCAGTCCGACGCCATCACCGAGTACCAGGCGGCCCTGCGGCTCAAGCCGGATTTGGCGCAAGCCCACACCAACCTGGGAATTATCCTGGCGAATATTCCCGGCCGGCTGCCCGAGGCGATCCAGCACTTCGAGGCGGCGCTGCAACTCGAACCCGACTCTCCCTCCGCGCAGGAGAACTTGGGAATGGCCCGCCATGCGCTGGAAGAATCGCAGGCGGCGCCGCATTAGAAACTGTTCCGGCTCAGATGGACGCCTGTTTTTTGCGCAGTTTCCATCGCAGGATGCCGGCGAGCGCGAGGAAGCCAAGAAACCAGTAGCTGGTCGCGCCGCCACCGCCGCCCCCACTGCTGGCGGCCGGTGCTTGCGTTGGAATATTGATCGTGTAGGTGCCGCTGGTCACCAGGCTGTTAAGGTCGCCGGTCAGGAAAGCGATGGCTTTGAGCGTGGTCGTTGCGCTGATTGAAACCGGGGTGGAGTACAGCGTGCCGGTGGTCTCAGTTGGCGTGCTGCCGTCGATCGTGTAGCGGATCGATGCGCCACTGGTCGTTGTGGAAATGGTCACGGTCTGCGCACTCGTATAAGTTCCCGCCGATGGGCTGAACGTTGGCGCGGCCACCATGGGCAACTGAATAAACGCACCGACATTCGAGGTGCCTCCCGTTTGCGTCACGGTATAAAAGTTGCCGTCGGTCGCTTGGACCAAGCCGAACGGATCGCTCCCGCTGGTGCTGCTGGACGAAAGCAGGGTCGTCAGGACCCCCGTCGTGGTCATCGAAAAGATGGTGCCAATACCAGGGGTGCTTGGTGAAACGTAGCTGCTGCCCCCATTGTTGGTTGCACCGTAAATATTGCCGTCGGTGCCCTGCACCAAATTGGATCGAGGAAAGGCTCCATTGGGGCCGGTAAACGTAACCAAGGTGGTCAAGCTGCCCGTCGGAGTCATTTTAAAGACGGTGCCATCGCTGCTGCTGCCCCCTCCCGAAGTTATGCCATAAAAGTTACCGTCAGTGCCCTGCAACAAGTTTCCCTGAGGCAAAGCGCCATCGGTGCCGCTAAATGAATATAAGGTGGTCAAGACACCGGCCGGAGTTATCTTAAATATGGTACCATTGCTGTTGCCAGTGACCCCAAAGACGGTTGAGCCATAGAAATTGCCGTCGGTGCCCTGGATCAAGTTTCCTTTGGGTTCTCGTCCGTTGCTAACGCCGTCAAAGGAAAGCAAGGTGGTCAAGCTGCCCGCCGACGTCATCTTAAATATCGTGCCATTGCTGCTGCCGCCCCCCAATTCGGTTGAGCCATAGAAGTTGCCGTCGGTGCCCTGCACCAAGCCCGCGAAAGGTTGTTGCCCATTGGCACCGCTGCTAAACGTCACCAAGGTGGTAAAAACGCCGGCCGGAGTCATTTTAAAGACGGTGCCAAGGTTAGTCGTGCCCCCGGTTTGGGTTGTGCCATAAAAGTTTCCGTCGCTGCCCTGGACCAAGCTTCCGTGGGGAGCTGATCCCAGAGAAGCCCCCGAGGTGCCGGAAAATGAAACCAAGGTCGTCAAGACACCCGCCGGGGTAATCTTAAAAATCGTGCCCAGGTTGCTGGCTCCGCCCGCCGAGGTCATGCCGTAAAAATTGCCATCACTACCCTGGATCAGGGCCACCGCGGGAGTATTGCCATCGGTGGCGGAGACGGGAAAACTATACAGGACATTTGAGTTGGGGAGGGTGATAAGAGGGAGGATCTCGGAATCGGAGACAGCCTGCAGCGTGTAACCGCTGATGGCCATGGCGCTGTTGGAGTAACCATTCGCGAAGGCGATGGCGCTAAGGGTTGTATCGCCAACGGTGATCGGCCCGGAATACAATGCGCCGTGAGTGACCGTGCCGCCGCTCACGGTTGGGATGCTGCCATCGGTGGTATAAACGATCGAGGCGCCACTGGTGGCCGAGGTGATAGTCACCGATTGCGCATTGGCATAAACGCCGGCCGCCGGGCTGAAATTGGGCGTGGCCACCTGGGGCGTGGCCAAGGCGGATCCCGCCGAAAAAATACCTGCCAGCAAGATTACGCGGCGAACGAGGGGGAGTTTAGTGATCATAATAAAAAGATGGAGCTATGGGTTGGGGGCTGGGTTTGCGTGAGCATTCCAACCCGCCGGGCGGGTTGGAATGCAGCTCAGTTGCAGCTTAATCCAAAGGCCGGGATAAATGACGAGGACAAAATATCGAAAAATCCGCGGCTAGTACTTTTTGGCTTCTAGAGCCAAATGGGGCTCCATGGACACTCGCCAATCTTGCCATTATGGAAAGACAGCCACGCCGGCCGCTTTGGCGGCTTTGGCGAGATCGTGGTCAGTGGTGGCGAGCGAGGCACCTCGCCGCATGGCGAGTTCAAGATAGGCCGCGTCGTAAATGGTCAGCCCATACTGGCGGGCGAGGGCGGCGGTGTCGCTGCCGGCGCGTTGCGATGTTTCATCATCGGTGATGACGGGCAGGGCGGCCACAAGGTTCAATGCTTCCGTGATGTCGGCCTGCGAAGCGCGTTTGCGGCGTTCAGCCATGATGAGGCCGTTGGCGACCTCGACGCTCCAGTGTGCCGGGACAAACGTCGGCATGCCGCTTTCGACGGACTCGAGTGCCTTGAGCGCGGGCGAAGCCTGCTCGTCCTTCAGCACAAAACCGATGGCGGTGGAGCCGTCGATGACCAGGGCCTTCATGGTCAAATTCGGCGGCCGGCGGTGATGAGATCCTTGGCGGATTCGCCCTTGCGCAGGGTAAGCCGGGAGCGCAGGGCATGGAGGCGCGTGAAAATGGAGCGGTCAACGCCCGGTTGGTCGGCGGGCACGAGCCGGGCGACATTGCGTGCATGGCGCGTAATGGTGACCACCCGGCCGCGCTCGACCAATTTGAGCAATGCAGGAAGCTTGGTCTTGGCCTCGTAGGCCCCGACCGTTTTCGAATTTTTGGCGGGTCTGGCGATCATGCGTAATAAGACTGGTCTGAAGACTAGTCTAAATGTGCCATGGGTCAAGTTTGGAAAATAATGGAGGGATCGGGTTTCAGTGCGGCAGGTGGCTGTTGGCTTGCTTCAGGGCGAAACTGACGGCGTAGAAGTTGGGCAGGTAGATCGCGGCGACGAGGAAGCCGACGAGGCAGGTGAGCAGCAGGATGAGCACGGGCTCGATCAGCTTGGGGAAGGCGCGGGCGGCGTCCATGGCGAGTTCCTTGTAAACCCGGGAGACGGTCTCGAGGATTTCCGACGGTTCGCCGGTGATGGCGGCGACGCGCATTTCATTGGCGAGGTCGCGGCCTTGCGCTCCGAGACGATGGCGCTCCAGCAGGTAGGCCGCATGCGGGGACGTTCCGGCCGAGATTCGCTCCGAGATCGCCAGGAAAAACGCCCTGAATTCCGGATGATCTGACACCTCGGATGTGATGGCATAGGCGACCTTCTGCCAGATGCCGTTTTTCAATAGCATGGCGAGCGTCCGTAGTGAGCGCGCCAGGATGACCTTGCGATAAAGTTCGCCGAAAATTGGCAGACGGATGAGGCCGGACTGAACCGTGGGGTGCCGCAGGATCGCGGCGCGCCTGATCCAGGCCAGGACGAGCGCCGCGATGGGGAGCGCGATCACCCAGGAGTTATGCAGTAAAAAAGCATTACAGGACATCAGCGCGCGCGTGATGGGCGGAAGGGGAAACCCGATCGTCCGGAAATTTTCCGACATCCTGGGCAGGATAAAAAAATTGGTCACGATGGTGCCGAAGATGCCGACCAGGGCGACGACCGCCGGGTAGGTGAGTCCCTGCCGGATTTCGCGCAGCAACGTGATGTTGTCATTCAGTTCCTCTGCGAACTGCCGGAAAATTTCCGCATAATTGCCGGTGGCCTCCGCCTGTTTGATCATGGCGATGATCGTGGGATTGAAGGCTTCGGGAAAACGGCCGAAGAGATTGGCGAGGGTATCGCTTTGGGATTTGTAATAAATCAGTCCGGCGATCACGCCGCGAAAGTACGGGGTCTCCGCCATCTCGACGGCGAGGGTGAGGGCGTTGCGAAAATCGGCGCTGACGGCATAGGCCCGTGACAGTGCGAGAAAGAATTTCTGCAGTTCTGACAGCTTTGGTTTTTTGCGGATGAATGATTTTTGGAGTGCCTCGTCCACGACGGAAATTTTGTGCCTGATCATGGTCTCGTCCTCGGCCTTGCCGGCGGCGAGCGCGGCTGCGTCGGCCGGCACCGGAGTGAAGACATAGGCCCGCCGCGATTTCTTGCGGTAGGTGATTTCAAATTGATACAGGTGCCAGTTCCTGAAGTCGGTGGCGGGCATGGGAAAAATTCAGCGATCCAGCATTTCGAAGAGGCGAATTTCTTCAAAATCCACCACGCCCTCGGCAAAGCGGGCGAGGCCCTCGTGCAAAATGCTGGAGTGACCGTTGGTGTGCGAGATGTCGGAAAGTTCCTCCGCGTTCTTGTCGTCGCGGATGCCGGCGCGTAACTTGCGGTTGTTTCTCATCAATTCCATCACCGCCACCCGTCCAAAGGTGCCGCGTCCACTGCAATGCTGGCAGCCTTTTTCACGCCGCCGGTAGCAACGTGGCGGTACGGGGATCTCCAGCCGTTTTAAGAGAACGGTTTCTTCGGCCGAAAAGACGGCGCTCTGCTTGCACTCAGGGCAAAGCATGCGCAGGAGCCGCTGGGACAGGCCGCCGATAAAAACATCGGAGAGGACGCTGCGATTGATGCCGAAGGCGTCGTGCAGCCGGGTGACAGCGCCGGCAATCGTATTGGTGTGCAGGGTCGCGAGGACAAGGTGGCCGGTGCCGGCCGCTTCGACGGCAATCTTGGCCGTCTCTTTATCGCGGATTTCCCCGATCAGGATCACATTGGGGGCGTTCCGTAGAAATGAACGCAGAAGCTTTTCGTAAGTGATGCCTTTGCCTTCGTCCACCTGGGATTGAAGCACCCCGTCGATGATCTGCTCGATCGGATCCTCCGCGGTGAGAATCTTGACATCGGGTTTGTTCAATTCGTTGAGGGCGGCGTAAAGCGTGGTGGTTTTTCCCGAGCCCGTCGGGCCGGTGACGAGGATGAGGCCATAGGGCAGGCGGATGAAATCGCGGATGCCGGATACATAGTCCTCGCGCAGACGCAGGTCGGAGAGGAGACGCCCGGTGCTTTGCCGGCCAAGCAGGCGCAGGGTCAAACTCGGCGGCATGCTACCGTCGCGAAAGGTCGTGGCCTCGACGCGGAAGTCCACGAGCTCGCTGTCCAACCGGCAGGTGAAGTGTTTGGATTCACAATCGAATTCAGACTTGGTGCAGCGCGCATGGTCGCGAATCAGCGCGTTGCAGATGCGCCAGCGGCTTTCCGTGACGCGTAGGATTTCCTGCAGCTTGCCATCGACGTTGATGCGAAAACGTCCCTCCCCGTCGGCATAGTCCGCGTGCAGGTCCTGGGAGTTATTCAGGATGGTCTGGCCGATCAGCCATTCAACGGTCTTTCGTTCGGACGTGTCGTTTTTGTGCGGGTCGATTTGCTGGAGCTGCACCAAGTCGAGCGTCAGGTCGGCCTTGCGCGCGTAGTGGCCGACGACCTTGACCGCCGTTGACTCCATCCCGCCGGATTTGCTCCGGAGAAGTAGATTGGCGATCTGATCACGCGGTGCCACCACGGTTTGCACCCGTGGCTGCGGCTTGATCCGCGCCTCGGCGATGAAATTGTCGATGCACTCGCGGCGGGCGGGATCGTCGGGAGCGAGCGGAGTAGCGAGCCAGACCGCCCGATCGGTGCGATAAAAGGCGACGCTGCTGTACCGGCCAAATGTGTTTGGTGCGAGTTCGGTGAGGGCCTGTGGCGGGCGGATAAAGCGCATCTCTGTGACGGCGCACTGATGACGCAGCAAAAGAATGGATTCCCGCAGTTCTGGTGGCATTTCCGTGACGGAAGCCCGATTGCGAACGGCGGAGGCAGCCGCGATTCGCAAAGAATCGTCCATGATCACGTGATCGAGGATAAACTGGCAGGCTTCAAAATCTTCACTGAAGTCGGGGACGGAGCCAGGCCAGCTTTTGGCCGGCCGTTCGTACCGCAGGCTGATCGCGTCTTCCTCCATGCCGTTCAGATCCCTCTGCAAGGCCAGGTAGTTTTCCCGTGAGATATTGAAAAGGCCGCAAAACCATCGCGGCAGCACCATTTCCGTAGAAAAAGGATCATGGTGCGCGAGCAGCAGGACCGGGCCGATGTTGCCGATGGGAATCCACGGCTCGATGAGTGAGCGGATGGAAACGCCGAGAAAATCACACCAGCATTGGAAGCGATAGGCTGCTTCCTGTGGTACGCGTTCAATGCCGTTGGGCAGGGGCAGAATGCGATGCTTGGAAAAAAGAATATCGGGCGGGATGGAATTATCCATCGGCGGCGCGAGTGAGCTGTCGGGTGCGCGATGCATTGACAGGAGGTCAGGGAGTGAGAAATGAGCTGAGCGAGTAATCCATCTTGCGGGAGGGCTGTCCGCTCACCGAGATCTCAAATTCGAGCGATTCACGGGTGATTTTCACCAAGCGTATAATTCCGGCAGGGGACAGGCGGGTTAGGACATAATCATTGTTGTAGAAGGCGATTTCATCACCGACGGCAAAAACCTCGTCGCCGATGATGGCTCTCTTCCCAGTCATTCCATCCGCACCGAAAATCAATCCTTGGACTTTCCGCTCCCCGAGCAGTTGGGCGATCTCCTCGTTGGTCAGCGTTGACTGGGCGGAAAGCGGCAGGGCGGCCTGGCGCGCGGTCAATTTGAAAGGATTATAGAAGTTTTCATCGAGCGTCGCCGCGACTCGTGAGGCCAGATTGTAACCGGCGTAAGAGTTTGGCCTGTCGTCCGCCGATGCGATGCAAACTACAGATAGGAAAACAGCAAAAAAAAGGGAAAGTGATGGTTTCATGGCGTCGCCGCGGACGGTAGTTTGAAGCAGGTGGGGAACGAGAAGGTTGAGGTCATTTTCAACCCGTTTTGATTCGTGAAGTTGACGGCTTCCACGCGCACCAGCGGAAACTGCTGTTCAACGGCGCCGAGCCAGTTTAATAATCGATAATAATCTCCGCTGACTGAGATCTTCACGCTTTCCACCGGGATGATTTTATTGCGGAAGGTATAACCCGGATCCGCTTTGTTCTGTTTGTCCGAACTGGAGACGACGTTTGTAACCGCGAGGCTGTCCAAGGTTGGCAAAATACGCTGCGTGTCGTCTTCGGTCAGGAAAGAACGCTGCCACTCCTTGATAAAATCGTCGGCCGGTCGGGACTCCGCGCTGAGGCGGCTCAGGGTGGACGCGATGATCGCCTTTTGGATTTTGTCTTCATCGACCTCCTGCTTTGTTGCGGATACATCAAGCTGCAGCTGCGCCACTTTTTGAAAAGTGGCCAGGGCGATGAAAACACCCAGCAAGGCGAGCCCGATTAGTGTCAGGCAGGGAATAAAAAACGAACGCATGGCGGATACAAAAGGTTCTCAGTTTACGGGGACATTGAGCAGGTGGTCATATTGGTAACCGTTGGGGACGGTGTACGTTTTGAAATCAATGGTCTTGTATCCTTCCTGGCCGAGGACGGCGGAAACCTGGTTGAAGGCATTGTTCGCTTCCTTTTCCGATGCGTTAACTGTAATCACGAGGCGCATCTGGGGCTGGCCGGGAGTGCGGTCGATGGACATGTTCTGCACCTGTAAATCGCCGCGCAGGGCTTCGTTGATTTTGACCCAGAAGGCCTGGGTGGGTGGGGCCAGTGCAAGCCAGTCGCGCAGATCATGGGCCAGGCCCTCCTTTGCCTTGAAGCCGGTGGTTTGTTGCGCCAGCGACATCATATCGAGCGCGATGGCATTCTTCTGCCGGGTCAGTTCGTTTAGCTGGGATTCTGCGCGGAGGCGACGGTAGGAGTTTACCACGCCGCAAAACCCCGAAGCCGCGATCAAAGTCCAAAACAATGCCGGCACGATGATGTAACTGCGCGGAGCAAAAGGTTTGGCCCGCTGTTCACTTGGGTGCAAGTCGTACGCGTAGTGGTCAGGGATGTCGGCGCAGACGGCATGGAGCTCCGGGAAGGCGATGCCTTCCAGCGGGGTGATGATTTCGTTTTTTGTTTCCCGTTCGGCGATCATGGCCGCGACGTCCACCGGGGAATCATTGATTAAAATGACCCTCCGGCCGGGGCGAAGGATTTCTGTCAGCCGTGAGCCCACGTCCTCCCGCAAATCTTGCGCGGCGGTATCCATGGAAAACCCGGGCTGGCCCAGGGCCCGTGGTTCGAGCAGGCAAGTAAAGACCGCACGGGTGTCCACAAAGATGAAGGCGGTTTCGGAGGAGACGTCCTTCCAGTGCCGGGCGATGATGAAGTTGATCAGATCGACCATTCCGCAGTGAAAATGCACCACGGTCAGGTTGGCCTTCGCCATGACGGTTGCGATCCGGTCGAGATCTGCCCGCTGAAAATCGAAGCGCAGGGCAAAGTTGTGTGTCGGGTGGGTCGCGAACGCATGTTTCAACCGCATCTGCTCGGGTTCCCCGATGGTTTTTTCCGGATTGTACAGCATCTGATCGAGATTTTCCGCACGGCTGCCCGCCAGTTTGACCCGGTTGGAAACCATGGCGGTGAAGCCGTACTGAAGATTGATGGCGACCTCAGTGGCGTCGTGTTTGGCTGCGTAGGTGCGGATAAAGGCCGCTTCCGAATCGATCTCCCCAAAATTGAACAGCTCAGTCTCGCTGAAGGTGGGTTTGCCCCCGGCAAAGGTCACCCGGCTCACCTCCAGGGCGTTTTCATGAACCGTCACCGCGATCAGGGGGCGTTTGGAGAAGCGATCGGACAGTCGCACCTTCCGGTCAACGGGATCGGGCGTAAACGAACGGGCAAAGGCCAGGGCGATGGTTTCGCGAATCATAGGGCGTAAGATTTTTGTTCGCTATACTCGGGCAGGCGGAGCATGGAGCTGGGCAACTCGCGATTGCGGATGCGCAAGTCGAGGCTCTCGCGAAATGTCTGCATCCCATCGGCGCGATAGGAATCCATGTTGTTGTAGAGATCCTTGAATTTCCCGGCCGCGATGGTTGCGGCGATGCCGGTGTGATGGCGGAGGTTGAATAGGATCTCGTGGATCGGGCACAACCGGTTGGTCTGCGAGTTTTCGTAGAGACGTTGCGCGATGACGATGCGCAGGTTGCGCGCCAATGAGATGAGCCCCCAGGCCTGGCGCTCCTTTGGCAGCTCGGTGACAAATGATTCGATCGCTCCCGGGGCGTCCACCGCGTGAATGGTGACGACGACCAACAGCCCGGTTTGGGCCGCGCGCAAGGCGGCCTCAGCCGTCTCGGCGTCCCGCACCTCGCCGATAATGAGCACGTTTGCGCCCTTGCGACGGGCTTCACGCAGCCAGGCGGCGAAAGACCGGCACGAGGTGCCGACTTCATGGGCGACGAATTCGCTCTGGGATTCTTCCAACTGGGGATACTCCAGCTCCACCGGGTCTTCAATCGTGAGAAAACGTTTTTGGGTGTTGCGTCCCATGTGCAGGCAGAGGCTGGCGACCGTGTTGGTTTTACCGGAGCCCACTTCGCCTGCGACGATGACCAGGCCGGTGGACTGTTTCAGGAAGGTCTGCACCAGAGTGGGCGGCAGCAGCGACTCCTCGGGTGTTCGAATGGACGGCTGTAGAAAGCGAAGAGACAGTTCGCGGCCGCCGTGGAATGGTCCGTAGGAAACACGAAAGCGATGGCTTCCAATGCTGACCGCCGGTTCGAAGCTATCGAGGTCGAGCGCGGGGGTGCCGCGTGGAAAAATGAGTGCCAGGATTTGGTCGAAGGCGAGGCTGGCCTCGATCGAGGGCAGCACCACGCGGCGGCGGTTGACCATGGCCGTAACCTCGCCGTTGTCGCGAATGAAAATATCGCTCAGGCCCGGTCGGGCCGCCACCTCGTTGATATACTCGATCCAGGTCATGATAAGATTTTAAATTAAACGCGACTCATCGGGTGGCGGAGGTGGAGACGAGCAACACGCGCGGGGCCAAGGCGGCCAACGCGATCTTTACGCTTGGCGAATCGGCCAGCGTCAGGCTCCACGCCGGAAACGGATTGGCGGCGTAGTAGAAGGACAAATGGCCGAATAATGTGGCGCTGCCGGTGGCGGTGCTGTTGCGGTCGAGGATTATCGCACCCTGAAACTGGGGGGCGCCGGAAAAAGTGAGTGAGCATTGGCGGGAGAAAAGAATTATTGGTCGGTTATTGTCGCCGGAAAGGGTGACTCTGGTGGGCACCGAGCCGGTGTTCTTCAAATATAGCAGGAAAGAACGGCCGTTGGTCGCACTGCCGAGAATCTGGATGCTGCGGCCGGTGCCCGACGCATCCACGACCGCCAGCGTGGTGGCGGTGACGCTTGAAAGGTCGATCGTCACCGAATTTCCGGAGCTGGTTACTCCGGCAATGGGCGGATTCACTGGTGCGTCAAAATCGAAGGTCCCGGTTGGGCCGGCCGCAGAGAGCAATGCATCCTGGTAAGTATTGCCCCAAATAAACTCATAGGCATCCCATGAAAACAGGACGCTGTTCTCGTATTGATAACCGAGTGAACTTGGGTTGTTGGGATCATACAAGTCGGGATAAAATGTCGGGTCTTTGGTTGGATCGTTGAGGGTTGTGACCAGTCGTGAGATTCCGTTGGTAAAAAGTCCGCTCGGTATCATCGGGCTTGATGGAGCCACTGAACCAGTGCTCGGCAGCCCGTAGGCAATGCAGTCGATATTGGTCAATGGCACGCTGAACAAGCGGGCGGTTACCGTAATGGCGCGGTTTTCCGCCGGAGAATTGCTCGCCGTGCGAGAGAAGGTATAGGTGGAGTAGGTGTAGGGGGCGGTGCCAGCGGGATCTGCACCGAGGTCGGCCACCGGCCCGCGCGTCAGAAAAGCCAGCGCGCGGTTGCCAGTTCCGGCGATGCCGGGCTGCACCGTTGAGGACGAAAACATCGGCAGGGCAGAGGCTGTTGCGGCCGGGCCGAATGGATAAAAAACATGGGCTGGTGGGGTGGTGGCGTTGGCGAGTGAGATGGATACGCCTGGAGTAAAGGCCAGGGCTTGCAGCCGATTGGTGATCTCTGTGTTGATTTGGTTCTGGCTGTTGACCGGCTCGGTCGAGCGCAGGGCGAGGATGGATTCCTGGACCACTTGTTGCAGCCCGGCCATTTCCGCCTGCTGCGAGTGATAGGAGTCGAAAGCGAGGCTACTTTGGTAATTCGCCCAGCTCACGAAAAACGACATGGTGAAGATCATGATCACGACCCCGGCCAGGAGCAGGACGGCGAAGCCGATCATGCCGCGTTCGCGATTGTTGGGATATGAACTCGTCCGGGTCATGGTGCTGGCAGGCGATTAATTTACGACGGGGACGTAGGATGAAAATTCACTCACCGGCAGCACTTCCGAGCCGGGATTTTCCCCGGCCGCCACATACGGGTCGGCGAACACCAGAAACGCGCCCGCCTCCTCATCCCGATCCCAAATCGGGTCGTACCTGAACCAAACGTGCGAAGCCCCGGGCGAAATCCGCCACAGGTCTTCGCCGGTGGGATAGTAAACGTGATAACCTTCCGTCTGTGTCGAGGTGACCGCTCCGGTGGAATCGTAGGTGAAGCTTTCTATCATGATATCGTAGCAATTGACCGGGCTGTTGTTGAGCGTCGCCGTCAGGCGCCGTTGCTTCGCGATTCCGATGACGCGGTTTAGTCCTTGCGTGAAGACGACGGAAAAATCCGCCGGCGAGCCTGCGGTTGTGAGGAGCGATGATAACACACCGGCAGCGGCTGAACGCTGGTCCCAGCTCGAAAATTGCTGGGCCGGATCGATGGTCGGCCCGTTGCCAAGCGACGTGGGCCAGGAGGCCCAGTCGATCACGGACGAAGGTCCGGTCGGATCCAAATTGGGATGCGAGCCTTTGCCCCCGAAAACAAGGATCGCGTCCGCGTTTTGCTGGAGCTGCTGAAACAATACCTGGGTACTGATGGCCGCGTTCATTTGCCCGATGTCAGGAGTTTTTGCGTAGGTCACGCCATTCAAGGTCACGCTGGGCAGTTCTGACGTGGCGAACGCCGCGTATAAAAGGGAGCAAAAGCCGGCCGAAAGAATGCCGATCATCAACAGGCTGAGAATGCACTCGATCAACGTGAAGCCTTGGCGCTGCGGTGGTCGCATGGCGGACAGAAGGAAATCAGTTCACCGTGCGCGAGCCCGCGGTGATTGTGACCTGGCTGGTCAGTGTATTTCCGAGGTGAAAAATATATCCGCTCGGTTCAAACGTCTCGAGGGAAGTCGGTGTTCCCGGCAGATAGGGTTGGACGAGATTAAACTTGGCGTCGTCGCTCCCCGCGTTGCTCCAGGCCGTGGCCGAACCGGAGACGCGCAGCAGGTAAATCTGCTGGGCCTGGTTGATGGCCTGGGCCGCGGCAATCGCCTGTTTGTCCTGCCCGGCACTGTAGAGGCCAAAGACCGCCATACCGGCCAGGGCTGCAAGCAGTCCGATGAGGACACAAACACCGAGCGTCTCCACCAAGGTGAACCCGGCTGCGGCGCGATGGCGGCAGATGGTCATGGCAAGCGCGACGCGCGGTCGTTTAAGGCAGGGCAGTGACGGCTGGATTGTAGCCGAAGGAAATAGTCGGCGGCGTGCCGCTCATCGTGTAGCTGGCCGGGGTTCCGACCGGCGGGTTCATTTTGATCGGGATGCCGTTGACCGTGAACCCGGTGTTGAGCGATGTGATGGCGGTCGTGACGCTTGTGGTGTCGATATTCCCACCGGGGCCAATGGTCGCGCCGGTGGCGGCCGCGATCGATACGAGCTGATTGAGCATTTGCGCGTTGCGGGCCTTGGTATTGGTGATCGCTTGCTGGCTGGCGTTGCCGACGTAGATGTAGGCGCCGAGCGAAATAATCCCGATGAGGACGATCACGCCCAGGAGTTCGACAAGGGAAAAGCCGGCGGTGTGCGGCGAGCAAAAAGCCGGGGATTGAGCCCGGCGCAGGGTGGAGACGTTGGATTTCATGTTAGTGAGGGCTGGAGTGGTTATAACTTCACGGCAGAAAAACGGCCGGGAAGGTTGCTGGGATCTATTTTAGCTCGGAAAAACGAGCGAAAACCCTCGTGACATAAAAAACCTGAAGTTAATTGCAACAAAATTGCGAAAAAGAATAACCGCCATTTTTTGAAAAGGTCGGGTCGGCAAAATTCGAAAGATAGCGACTAAGTGTGGATTTTTATTTTTTAGGGACAGGTTGAAAAGAAGGGAGAAGGCTGAATCTGCTGCTACAATGCAAAGTGCGAATACCTCGGATAAAATTATCGGCAAAGGAAGGGGAGGCGGTCTACCATTGCATGAGCCGGACGGTTAATGGAGAGCGCCTGTTTGGCGCGGTGGATCAAGAGATTTTCCGGCGACAACTCTGGGCCGTGGCCGACTACTGTGGCGTAGAGGTGCTGACTTGGACGATCCTTTCCAATCATTTTCATGTGCTCACCCGCGTGCCCCAAGCCCAGCCTGTGGGCGATGAGGAGTTGTTGCGGCGTTACCAAGTGCTCTATCCCAAGCCTACCAAGTACCGCATCCAAAGGCTGGAGGTCATCAAGGCTTATCTCCAGGCAAACGCACCAGAGGGGGAAGTTTGGCGTCGGCGCCAGTTAGCCCAAATGGGCGATATCTCCGCTTTCATGAAACTGCTCAAGCAGCGGTTCAGTGTTTGGTTCAATAAGCACCATAAACGGTATGGAACGCTCTGGTCCGAACGATTCAAAAGCATATTGGTGGAGCCGAAGCATCGAGTGATCGAGGCGATGGCAGCGTACATCGACCTCAACTGCGTTCGAGCGTGCATTTGCTCCGATCCCAAAGATTACCGTTTCTGCGGTTACGCTGAAGCCCTTGCTGGATCAAAGCAGGCCAAGAAAGGATTGCTTTCGGTGATCGGAGGAACCTGGCCAGAGGCGCAAGCGGCATATCGGCAAATACTTTTTTCCATTGGCGCTGGCCCAAATGATCATGCTGGAGATATCTCCGAGGCAGCCCTGAAAGAGGTATTGGTTGCTGACGGGAAATTGCCATTGGCTATCCTCCTGCGTCACAAGCTGGTATATTTTACGTCGGGAGCGGTCTTGGGTGGAAGGAGTTTTGTCGAAGAACAGTTGATGAAATACCGCCAATTGAGTGGCCGACGAAAGCGAACAGAACCTTATCCGGTGCCAGATTTATTTGGTTGTGGAGGACTGCTAGCGCTTCGCGGCCATCGCGCTGGTCATTGAGAAGACCTGTCAGGTGGAAAAGTGCTTGCAGTCGGTGCGTGTGTGAACTGAAAGCGCCTGCCTGTAGTCTTCGTACGAATTGAGTCCGCCGTATGATTTCGCCCTTGCTTTAAATTCTGATCCAACATTCAGGCCCAAGCATTTTCAACCTGTCCCTAATTTTTATTCCTTCGGGTCTTAGTGGTGAATCAGAGTGAATTTTACTGGCGTCATCAAGACGATCATCGGTCATCGTTTCAGTGCGAGTCGTGATTATCATCGCCTGAATGCGAATCCCCGCCGTCGCCTGAGGACGAATCGTGGTGTTCGTCGTTTGAGTCCGAGTCGTGATGGTCGTCCGTGCAGTGCTGAACCGTGAGTTGGGCGATGGCGCTGGTGGTAGAGCCGTTGCGATTCGTGACGACCACGGTGTAAGCACCGGCGTTGGCCAGAGTCACATCGTGCAGGGTCAAGGTGGCGCCAGTCGCGCAGGGGATCGCCCGGCAGTTGAAGCGCCATTGATAAGTCACGGGCAGGGCCGAAGTGACGCAGACGGTAAAGGTGACATTGGCTCCTTCGCACACGGTCTGGCTCTTGGGCCCGGCCGTAATTTTCGGCGGAGTCGTGCTGCCAATCGTGTAAGTGCCGCTAGTGACCGGGCTTGAGCCGGCCGCATTGACGCCAATGGCGCGAAGCGTGGTGGTGGTCGAGATGGAGATGGGACCGGTGTACAAGGTCGAAGCGGTCGTGGGCGTGCTGCCATTAGTCGTGTAATAGATGCTGGTCGCGCCCGCACTCGTGATGCTGACCGACTGGGCTGTGCTGTAGGTGCCGGGAACCGGAGAAAACACCGGAGCGGAAGGTGGTGCGATGGTGTAGGTGCCGCTAGTGACCGGGCTCGATCCGTTCGCATTGACGCCAATCGCGCTCAGTGTCGTGGTCGTCGAGATAGAGATCGCGCCGGTATACAAAGTAGAAGCGGTGGTGGGCGTGGTGCCATTGGTCGTGTAATAGATGCTGGTCGCGCCCGCACTCGTGATGCTGACCGACTGAGCTGCGCTGTAGGTGCCAGGAACCGGAGAAAACACCGGAGCGGTCGGCGGTGGTAGGATCGTGTAGATGCCGCTGGTGACTGCACTCGATCCACTCGTGTTGACGCCGATGGCGCGAAGCGTGGTAGTTGTCGAGATGGAGACGGGACCCGCGTACAAGGTAGAGGAGGTCGTGGGCGTGGTACCATTGGTCGTGTAATAGATGCTGGTCGCACCCGCACTCGTGATGCTGACCGACTGAGCTGCGCTGTAGGTGCTGGGAGCCGGAGAAAATACCGGGGCAGAAGGTGGTGGCAGGATGGTGTAGGTGCCGCTGGTCACCGGGCTCGATCCGGCTGCATCGATGCCGATGGCGCGAAGCGTGGTGGTCGCTGCAATGGAGACGGGACCGGTGTACAAGGTGGAAACCATCGTGGGCATGGTGCCATTGGTCGTGTAGTAGATGCTGGTCGCGTTTGCACTCGTGATGCTGACTGACTGAGCCGTGGGGTAGGTGCCGGGAACCGGAGTAAACACCGGAGCAGAAGGAGACAAGATGGTATAGGTGCCGCTCGTCACCGAACTTGAACCGGCCGCATCGACGTCAATAGCACGAAGCGTGGTGGTCGCCGTAATGGAGACAGGACCCGTGTACAGGATGGAAGCGGTGGTGGGCGTGGTGCCATTGGTCGTGTAATAGATGCTGGTCGCGGCTGTACTCGTGATGCTGACCGACTGAGCTGCGCTATAGGTGCCGGGGGCCGGAGAAAATACCGGAGCAGTAGGTGGCAGGATGGTATAGGTGCCGCTGGTGACCGGGCTCAAGCTGGCCGCATCGACGCCGATAGCGCTCAGCGTCGTGGTCGTCGAAATTAAGATAGTGCCGGTGTACAAGGTGGAAGCGGTGGTGGGCGTGGTGCCATCGGTCGTATAGTAGATCAGGGTCGAGTTTGCGCTCGTGATGCTGACCAACTGAGCCGTGGGGTAGGTGCCGGGAGCCGGAGTAAACACCGGGGCAGAAGGTGGCGAGATGGTGTGGGTGCCGCTGGTGACCGGGCTCGATCCGGCTCCATCGACGCCGATGGCGTTCAGCGTCGTGGTCGCCGAAATGAAGATAGAGCCGGTGTACAAGGTGGAAGCGGTGGTGGGCGTGCTGCCATTAGTTGTGTAGTAAATATGGGTCGCGTTTGCGCTCGTGATGCTGACCGGCTGAGCCGTGGGATAGGTGCCGGGAGCCGGAGTAAACACCGGGGCAGAAGGCGGCAGGATGGTATAGGTGCCGCTCGTCACCGGGCTCGAGCCGGCCGCAGCGACGCCGATGGCGCTCAGCTTCGCGGTCGCCGCAATGGAGACGGGACCGGTGTACAAGGTTGAAGCAATCGTGGGCGTGCTGCCATCGGTCGTATAGTAGATAAGGATCGCGCCCGCACTCGTGATATTGACCGACTGAGCCGTGCGGTAGGTGCCGGGAGCTGGGGCAAACACCGGGGCAGAAGGTGGCGGCGGCAGGAGGACCGTCAGGGTGACGGAGTTGCTTGTGGCCGAGCCTTCAAGATTGCTGACGAAGACGGTGTAGCTGCCGGCATCGGCCAAACCCACATTGGCGAGGGTGAGGGTTGCGCTGGTCGCACCAGGGATATCGACCCCATTCAATTTCCATTGATAGGAAAACGGACCGGTTCCGGTCACCGTAACCGTAATGGTCGTGGTGTTTCCAGCGGTCGCACTAGTGGTCGAAATGGCAAACACGGTCCCATTGCCGCTGGCCCCACCATAGGCGGCCGTCCCATATAACCGGCCGTCGGCTCCCTGGATGAGGGCCGCTTGGGGAAATGCGCCATCATTGCCACCGGTGAAACTATAAAGTGTGCCAAAACCAGTGCCATCGGGGTTCAGCACAAACAATGTCCCAGTGCCATTGATCCCACCACTCTGGGCCGCTCCGTAAAATCGGCCATCGGCTTCCTGGATGAGGTTACCGACGGGAGCGGAGCCGTCATTGCCATTGGTGAAACCGTAAAGCGTGGTAAAGCCCGTGCCATCCAGGTTCATTGCAAATATGGTTCCGAAATTGTTTATCCCGCCTTCAAGCGCTGTTCCGTATAACCGGCCATCCGTTCCCTGGATGAGAGCGGATGAGGGAAGGGCGCCATCATTGCCGTTGGTGAAAGTATAAAGCGTGGTAAAGCCTGTCCCGTCTGTATTGACGGCAAACACCGTGCCAAAGCCGTTTGCTCCGCCACTGATGGTGGTTCCGTATAACCGGCCGTCAGTTCCCAGCACGAGGTTGGCCAAGGGACTGGAGCCGTCATTGCCACCGGTGAAACTATAAAGCGTGGCGAAGCCGGTCCCATCGGGGTTGACGGCAAACACGGTGCCAACGCTGTACACTCCGCCATTCTGGGTTGTTCCGTATAACCGGCCGCCGGTGCCCTGAATGAGGCCGGCTTGGGCCGTGGTGCCATCAATGCCATTGCTGGGCTGGAAACTGTAAAGCGTGGTGAAGCCGGTGCCATCGAGGTTCATCGCAAACACGGTGCCAGCGCCATAGGCTCCGCCACCGGCGGCCGTCCCGTACAACCGGCCGTCGGTTCCTTGGATGAGGTTGCCGGCGGGACTGGCGCCATCGTTGGCATTGGCGAAACTGTGAAGCGTGGTGAAGCCGGTCCCGTCCGGGTTGACCGCAAACGCGGTGCCCCAGTTGCTCGCCCCGGCATTCACGGTTGTTCCATATAACCGGCCATCGGTCCCTTGCACGAGGCTGGCTTGGGAAAGGGAGCCATCGTTGGTGCCATCAAAGGCGTGGAGCTGGGAATACGATGCGATCAGCGGCAGCGAGGTGATCGTCGGAGGCGTGGCGAAGGCGGTCGAACTGAGGGCGTGAAAAGCCAGGATGGCCAATGACGAAAGCAACGATTGTTTGATTAATGATTTCATGGGGGCTGGATCAATCGATGCAGTTGAAGCGCTGGTGGAGGTTAATAAGGAAATGAGGAAGCCGGGAATTTGTAGTTGATAATCGGATACTCGGATTTTTATTCCGGGTTTGGCGATGGCCGCCAATGAGCTAAAGGTCCCCGTTTATGGGATACGATGATCAGCGGCTTGGCGTTCGAGTGAGTGTGGCTGGGGCGTTCGGTTGTGGTCTGGACAAGCGACTTCCTTTTCCAAGAAGTCGTATAGGGGGAAACCTTCAGTATCGTGGCAGCTGAGTGCAAGAAAATTGACTGGCAAAAGCGCTGCCCTGAATGGTTTTAAAGGAAAACCATTTGCAGGAATTACCCAGGCAGCGACAGATTAATTACGAAGCCAAGAACCCAGGAAAAAATCATGGCTTCCTCGTTTCCTTCTTAAGTGCCAAATCCGGCATCTGTGTTCATCCCCTTTTGTCCGAAGGCCTGGCAAAGGAGGAGTGCAATCCGTGGTAAAGCTACCGACTCCAAACGACCCGCTCCCGGTGTTCCACGAAATCAATACTGAGCGGCGATGCAAACAGGCGCCAGGCGGGGGGCGTTGGCTTTCAGGCGGAACCAGAAGAAAAGCCCGAGGGTGGCGGCGGTAAAGATGGCGCCGTAGGTCGCGGGCTCGGGCACGGGTGTGATCTCGTGGTTGAGGCTTTCCCACTTGGTCGGATCGCTGGGGCCAGTCGTCCCAAAGCCGGTGAAGACAATTTGATCCACGGGAGCGCTGCCTTGAGTGTAGGAAGTGTTGCTAAAGAAATAATCCTTCTCGTCAGCCCAGTTGGTGATGGACAACTGGAAGCTGGAGTCGGAAACGCTGGCGACGGTCAGACTGGAGTTGGCTGCAGCGGCAAAATCGATCGTGGAAGCGGCGGTGACGGTGAGGCTGCCGAAGACGTCGGTGGTGCCGTTGAGGTTGAGCGTGCCGCCGGCGAGGATGATGTTGAGATTGGTGTCGGTAAAGCTGGCGTTGAACGTAAGCACGGCGCCCGCGCCGAGCGTGAGCGTATGCGTACCGGCGCCGCTGGTCAGCGTGCCGCCAAGGGCGTTGCTGGTGCCGGCGAGCGTGAGTGTCTCCGTGCCGCCAAAGGCAAGCGTGCCGCTGTTGCTAAGATTGGTGATGGTCTGGTTGAATCCGTTCAGGTTAAGCGTCGCGCCGCTGGCCACCGTGACACCGCTGGAGGTGTTGAGGATGTTTACCGCACCCGCGGTAAGCTTGCCGGCGTTGATCGCGGTGGCACCGGTAAAAGTGTTGGCGCCGGAGAGTGTGAGATTGCCGTTGCCGGCCTTGATGAGACCAAACGCCCCGGTGCTACTGATGGCCGAAGAAATCGTGAGATCGTTGCCGCCGGAGCTGGTGGAGGAATTTACCGTGACGGTGCGGTTAGCGGCGCCAAGGGCGAGCGTGCCACCCGAGATGGTCGAGCCGAGGGGATTATTGGTGGCGTCGTAGGTGACAGTGCCGCCGAGGGTGAGGGTGCCGGTGCTGCCGATGGTAACGTTGTTGGTTGACGTCGAGGTGTCGCCAGCGCCGCCCAAAGTCAGGCTGCTGACAGTCTGGGTATTGTTACCGAGGTTGAAATTGGCGGTGCCGCCAGCAGTCGTGTCATTGACGACCAGGCTGCCGGTACCGAGGGCTGCGTTGGCGCCTGCGGTGAGGGTGCCGGCGTTGATGGTGGTGCCGCCGCTGTAGGTGTTGCCGGTGGCACTGGAGAGCACGAGCGTCCCGGCCCCGGTCTTGGTGAGGCCAAACCCGGTGCCACTGATGACGGAAGAAACCGTGAGATCACTGCCGGATGAGCTGGAGGAGCTGCCCACGGTGAATGTGCGGGAGGCGCCAAGGGCGAGCGTGCCGCCGGAGATGGTGGAGCCGAGGGGATTATTGGTGGCGTCGTAGGTGACATTGCCGCCAAGGGTGAGGGTGCCGGCGCCGATGGTAACGTTGTTGGTCGACGTCGAGGTGTCGCCAGCGCCGCCCAAAGTCAGGCTGCTGACAGTCTGGGTATGACCATTAAGATTAAAATTGGCGGTGCCGCCAGCAGTCGTGTCATTGACGACCAGGCTGCCGGTACCGAGGGCTGCGTTGGCGCCTGCGGTGAGGGTGCCGGCGTTGATGATGGTGCCACCATTGTAGGTGTTGCCGGTGGCGCTGGAGAGCACGAGCGTGCCTGCGCCGGCCTTGGTCAGGCCGAAACCAGCGCCGGAAATAATACCACTTTCAGTGAGCGTACCGTTGGGGTCACTGACTGTAACCGTCGGGGTGGTTGTGAGTGCGACGTTGTTGGTGAAGGTGAGAGGGTTGGTGCTAGTGCCATTAAAGGTGAAACTACCCCCCCACGTTTGGGCATTGTTAACGGAAATTGCACCGCCGCTGGTGTTGCCGATCGTGCCGCCGTTGATGGTGAAGGTGCCGGTGCCAAGCGCGCCGGCGTTGTTGATATTGAGCGTGCCGGCGCTCAGCGTGGTGCCGCCGGTGTAGGTGTTGGCGCCGGAGAGGGTGAGGGTGCCATTGCCGGCCTTGGTGATGGCGTTGCCGGCGCCATTACCAATAATGCCGCCGATGGTAAGATCATTGGCGTTGGCGGTAATGGTGACATTGCTCCCGAGCGTTACCGCGCCGGTGCTGAAGGTGAGATTGTTCGTGCCGGTAAAGGCGAAATTACCATTCCAAGCTTGGGCGTTGGTCAGGGTATGAGCGTTGGGAGTGTCAGTGTTATCGATCGTGCCGCCTGCGATGGTAAAGGTGCCCGTGCCAAGCGCAGAGTTGTTGTTGAGGTTGAGCGTGCCGGCATTCAGCGTGGTGCCGCCGGTGTAGGTGTTGACGCCGGAGAGAGTGAGCATGCCGGCGCCGGCCTTGGTGAGACCAAACCCGGCTCCACCAATAATGCCGCCGACGGTGAGATCGCCACCATTGGTGGTGACCGTGCGAGTGGCGCTGAGGGTAACGGCGCCGGTGCCAAGGTTGAGATCGTTGGTGCCGGTGAAGGCAAAATTGCCGCCCCAAGTTTGGGCGTTGTTATGGGCGGAGAGGGTGAGGGCGGCGCCACTGGTGTTGTCGATGGTGCCGCCGTTGATGATAAAGGTGCCGGTGCCAATTGCCGATGTGCTATTGATGTTGAGGGTGCCGGCGCTCAAGGTAGTCGATCCTGTGTAGGTGTTGGCGTTGGAGAGCGTGGCCGAACCCGTGCTGTTGACTATAATACTGCCGGCGCCGGCGCCACCGTTTTGGATAATGCCGTTGATACTGGTGGCGCCACTGCCAGCGAGGGTGAGTGTGCGCACGGTGGCGTTATTGGTGAGGTTGACGGTGGCGGTGCTGGAAAATGTCAGGCTGGTCCCGTTGTTGGTGATCGTGCGATTGCCTCCTGATTGCGTGACTGTGCCGGAGAAAGTGATGTCCTGAATGGTGGCACTGGCACCCAAGGTAACACTATTGCCAAGCACGGTGGTGCCGGCGGTGGACTTGAGCGTGGCGCCAGCAACATTGAAATTGAGGGTGCTGGTGCCGAGCGCAGAATTATTATCGGCGATTAGCGTGCCGGAACTTAACGTCGTGGTTCCACCGTAGGTATTGGTTCCGGAAAGGGTGAGCGTGCTGGTACCGGAATAGGTGAGGCCGCTCGTCGTGCTGGTGCCACCATTGGCAATGATTCCCGTGATACTCGTAGGGCCGCTGCCACTGATCGTGAGCGTTTGATTGGCCGCGCTATTGGAAAGATTCACGTTGGCAAACGTGAGGCCGCCGGTGCTGGATTCCGTCCAAGTCTGGCTGGCATTAAGGGCAACGTCCGCGTTGAAGATTTCCGTTTGTGCGGTTGCGTTGGTGATGCCGTTTGATCCGATGGTAAGTGTATTGGGGCCGCCGGTGCCGCTGTTAAACGTGAAAACGTTGCTACCTCCGCCGGCGTTGGTAAAACTTAGGGCACTGGCTGAGGCCGCTCCGTCGAGGGTAATGGTAAATGGGCTGACGTTATTTTTGAACTGGGCCTGGTTTCCTCCAATCGTCGGTGTACCTCCGCTCCAATTAGTGCCAGTGTTCCAACTGGCATTCGTGGTGCCGGCCCAATTATCCGAGGCAGCCCAAGAATTTGTCGACAAACCCAACAAGAGCGCGGCCAGCAAAGCACCCTTCACCAATAATGAATTGGCCGGAGCGGACGACAAACATCGAACACGGCTGGAATATCTGGAACGCATTGGCACTGTGGGGCTAGACCTATGCAAGCGGGGACGGTGCATTTTGTCAATGCATAACTAGGGGTATCCACCTAGTGTTTAGCTAAAAAACGCTAAAATTTTACAACAAAGTGACTTTTAAAAGCAGAAATCCATTTATTTTACTACGGATTAGCTAAAACCAAGGATCGAAAATAGGGATTTTCGATTTCATGTTTCTATACGCCGAGCGAGGTCTTGTAGACTCTGGGCACGCGTTTCGTCACCGAGCAAAGGGTTTCCCACGGGATGGTGTCCGCCCAGCGGCTGAACTCGGCCAGCGAAATTTCCGCGCCTTGCTGCCGACCCACGAGCACGACCTCGTCGCCGCTCTCCACTCCGGGCACATCGGTGACATCGACTACCGTCTGATCCATTGTCACGCGCCCGAGCACGGGGCAGCGGCGTCCGCGCACGAGCACTTGGGCGCGGTTGCTCGCGGCGCGCGGCAGGCCGTCGCCGTAGCCGGCGGTGAGCACGGCCACGCGCGAATCGCGTGACAGCGTGTGCGTGCGGCCGTAGCTGATGCCGGTGCCGCGCGGCAGGTCCTTCACGATGCCGACGCGGGTGTGGAAACTGAAAACCGGCTCGGTATGCACCTGTGCGAGCAGCGAGTTCGGATGCGGCAGCACGCCGAATTGCAGCAGGCCGACGCGCACGGCGTTGAACGGGCTTCCGCCGGGCAGGGTCTCGATGCCCGCGCTGTTGTCGGCGTGGATAAAGAGTTCCTTGATCGGTAGCCCTTCGCAGCGTTGCAGCACCGCGAGAAAGCGCCGCCGTTGTTCGCTGGTAAACGCGGGATCGTCGTCCGGGCTGGCAAAATGCGTGAAAACGCCGGCGAGCCGCACATGGCTGGCATCGCGGATTTTCACATACAATTCCGCTGCGCGTTCGTGCCACACGCCGAGTCGGCCCATGCCCGTGTCGATTTTCAAGTGCACGGAAACGGGTTTGCCGGCGGCGCGACCCACGGCGTCGAAACGCGCGACCTCGTCCTCGGTCGAGACGGTCGCCGCCAGGTCGAGCTCGGCAAGATAGCGATCTTCCTCGGGCAGCAGTGGGCTCAGCAGCAAAATTGGCCAGCCCGGCCCAAGCTCGCGGATGGCCTCAGCCTCGGACACGTTAGCCACGGCGAACAAATCCGCGCCGGCGTGCATGAGCCGCGCGACGGTCTGCGGTAGGCCGTGGCCGTAGGCATCGGCCTTCACCACGGCGACGTAGCGCATGTGCGGCGGCAGCGAAGCGCGGATGAGCCGGAGATTGCGCTCGAGCGCGGCGAGGTCGATCTCGGCCCAGCAACGCAGCGGCAGGCGGGAAGAGGGGAAAGTCATTATAAATTACAGATTACAGATTACAAATTACAGATGACCTGCTTTGGATTGTTGCAGCTGTATCTAATCTGTAATCTGTAATTTGAAATCTGTAATTTCATGGCGCGGATGCGCCATGAATGCGCGGTGTCCAGGTCAGGTAACTCGGGTCTTCGTGCAAAAATGCATCGGGCGCTTCGGTCGCGCGAAACAAATCAGCTTCGGCCACGCGCGGGAGGAGGGTGGCTAGATCATAGCTTGTCGCCTCGGTTTCGGCCGGCTTCGCCGCCCATGTGCGAAAATGCTCCGGCATGAACAAAGCGCCCGAGAGCTCCGTCGCGGTCACGCGTCGCAACGGGCCGGCCACGCCGGCGTGCACTTCGACGCAGTGCCATGTGCTGCGTCGAGCATCGGCGATGACCGAGAAATTTTCCGCCGGGCTGCGCTGGGCGAGATCGTGCGCGACGAGCTCGAGGCTGCGAAACGCAAACACCGGCCGCGACGCGAGTGCAGTCCAGGTGCGCAGCGCCATCGCCGAGGTGCGGATGCCGAGGATGGAGCCGGGCCCCTCGCAAAAGGCGAACCCGCGCACCGACGCGAGATCGACGCCGAGCGATTCGACGCCGCGAAACAGCGCCACGCCAGCCTCCTCGTCCGCGACGGCCCAGCGCGCCGTGCCCTGCGCGTCGAAAAGCGCGACCTGCACGCGGGTCGAAGCGGCGTCGAGGAGCAGCAGCGGCGCGTGCGCGGCGAGAATTTCGTGAAGGGAAGACATTGGACTTTCGTTTTTTAACCGCGAGTGGACGCAAATGAACGCTAATAATCGAGACCTCGAAACCTTTTTTTACCGCGGATTACACGGATTCGGGCCGGAGTTTTTTAACCGCAGATGGACCCGCTTTTGCTAAAGCTACGGCGTGGCAGGCATTGGTAAAAGTATCAGGATTAGGAGTCAGGAATCGGAAATCCGGGGCTGAACTTGGAACTTGGTACCTGATACTTGGTACTTCTTAAACGAATCGGGCATTGACCGCACGCGGTGGCACACCGTATTTTTTCCGACCCTTTCAACGTATCCGTCGTGAACATCGAACTCAAAGACCTCTCCGAAACCCGCAAGAACCTCGTCGTCTCGCTCGACAAGAGCGAAGTCGAGGGCGAATACCAGGCCGTCGTCGGCGAATATGCCAAGCAGGCGCGCCTGCCCGGCTTCCGTCCCGGCAAGGCGCCGGCGGCGATGATCCTGAAGAAGTACGCCAAGGAGATCACCGACGAATTCAAAAACAAAGTCGTCAACAAGGCCTATCGCGGCGGCCTCGAGCAGGCGAAGCTCGACATCATTTCCATCATCAACGTCGAGCAGGGCACGATTGAGCCGAATCTCTCGTCGGCCATCACGTTCACGCTCGATGTGCGGCCGGCGATCACGCTGCCGGACTACGCCGGCCTGCCGACGGAAGTCCAGCCGGTCGAGCCGACCGAGGCCGAGGTGGACACCGTGATCGCGAGCCTGCGCACCGAGCGCGCCGATTTCAAGGTGGCGGCCCGCGCCGCGCAAAAAGGCGATTACGTGAAGCTCGCCTACGAAGGCCGGGTGGACGGCAAGCCGATCCTCGAACTCGCGCCCGACAAACAAATTTACGGCAAAGTCCCGCAGACATGGGAAGAAGTCGAAGGCCAGGAGGGCGTCATCCCGGGCCTCGGCGCGCAGCTCGCGGGCGTGAAGGCCGGCGACAAGAAAGACGTGACCGTGACTTTTCCCGCGGGGTTTACGCCGGTGGCGGCGCTTGCGGGCAAGAGCGCCATTTACGCCGTGGAGATCCAGGAAGTGCGCGAACGCGTGCTACCGGAGCTCAACGAGGAGTTTTTCAAATCGCAGCAGGTGGACAGCCTGGAAGCCCTGCGCACGAAGGTCCGCGAGGATCTCAAGCTGCGCAAAGGCTACGAGAACCGCACCGCCCAGCGCCGTCAGGTCAGCGATGCGCTCGCGGCCCGCGCGAATTTCACCGTGCCGGAGAGCCTGGTCGAAGGCGAAACGCAGAACATGCTGCGGCAGTTCATCGGCGAAAACCTGCGCCGCGGCGTGCCGCAGGAGTCGTTTGAGAAGGACAAGAAGCAGCTTTACGAAGACGCGCACCAGGCCGCCACGGCGCGCGTGAAGGTGCAGATGATGCTGGCCAAGATCGCCGAGCAGGAAAAAATCACCGTCACGGAGAAGGACATCGACAATTTCATCTATCGCGAAGCAGCGCGCTCCCGGCAGAGTCCGGAGAAGATCATCAAGGGTTTCACCAAGGACCGCGACCAGCTCCGCGCCGTGCAGCAATCCATCATTTTCGACAAGGCCCTTGATTTCATCGTTTCCAAGGCTACGGTAAGCACCGTCCAACCGAAGCCTGAAAAAACACCGTGAGCTACTACGTCCCGAATCCCACCGTCTATGACAACAATGGACGCGAAACGCGTCCGATGGACGTGTACTCGCGGTTGCTGAAGGATCGCATTATTTTCCTCGGCACGCCGATCGACGACATGGTGGCCAACCTGGTCATCGCGCAGATGCTCTACCTGCAGATGGAGGAGCCGAAAAAGGACATCCATCTCTACATCAACTCGCCCGGTGGCATTGTGACCGGGGGCATGGCCATTTACGACACGATGAATTTCCTGCAGTGCGATGTGGTCACTTACTGCATCGGTATGGCCGCAAGCATGAGCACGGTGCTCCTCGCCGCTGGCACCAAGGGCAAACGTTTTGCGTTGCCGAACAGCCGTGTGATGATTCACCAGCCTTCGGGTGGCGCGGGCGGGCAGGCGACCGACATCGCCATCGCCGCCAAGGAAATCCTCCGCTGGCGCCGCACGATCAACGAAATCATTTCCAAGCACACGGGAAAAACACCGGCGCAGGTCGAAAAAGATTCCGACCGCGATTACTACATGAGCGCACCCGAGGCCAAGGAATATGGCATCGTTGACCATGTCGTTGCATCAACCCGCGAAGCGCAGTCGCTTGCGGTGCAAAGCGCAGCTTAGTTGCGCTGCGTTTTGAGTCGATTTTCGCATAAATCGGCCCCAAGCTGATCGACCATGGCCAAGTCATCACGCATGACCCTTTGCTCCTTCTGCGGCAAATCGCAGGCGGAAGTGCGCAAGATTATTGCCGGCCCGGGCGTTTATATCTGCGACTCCTGCGTCAACGTCTGCAAGACGATCATCGATCGTGAGGCCAAGCAGCCCGCCGTGGATGCGAAACCCGGTTTCCGGCTCATCAAGCCGTCCGAGATCAAGCGCGTGCTGGATGATTTTGTGATCGGCCAGGACCACGCGAAGAAGGTCCTCTCGGTCGCGGTCTACAATCACTACAAACGGCTGATGTTCGATTCCGGCCAATCGACGACCAAGGACGCCACGGCGCTTTCGCCGGAATTCAACGACATCGAAGTCGAGAAAAGCAATGTCCTCCTCGTCGGCCCCACCGGTTCCGGCAAGACGCTGCTCGCGCGCACGCTGGCCAAGACCCTCGACGTGCCTTTCGCCATTTCCGACGCCACCACATTGACCGAGGCTGGCTACGTCGGCGAAGACGTCGAGAACGTCGTCCTCCGCCTCCTGCAGGCCGCCAACTACGACGTGAAGAAGGCCGAGTGCGGTATCGTCTACATCGACGAAATCGACAAGATCCGCCGCACGACCGAAAATGTTTCCATCACGCGCGACGTTTCCGGCGAAGGCGTGCAGCAGGCGCTCCTGAAAATTCTCGAAGGCACGGTGTGCAACGTCCCGCCCCAGGGTGGACGCAAGCACCCGAACCAGGAATACATCCAGGTTAACACGCAAAACATCCTCTTCATCTGCGGCGGCGCGTTCGTCGGCCTCGACAACATCATCAAGAAACGCCTCGGCCAGCGTTCGCTCGGTTTCCACATCAACGCGTCCGACCATGAACTCCGGTCCGAGGAAGTGATGAAAAAAATCGCGCCAGAGGATCTCCTGCGCTTCGGCATGATCCCCGAGTTCATCGGCCGCCTGCCGATCGTCTCCGTGCTCGACCAGCTGACGGTCGCCGATCTCGAAAAGATCCTGCTGAAGACGAAAAACGCGATGGTGAAGCAGTACTCGAAACTTTTCGCGATGGACGGCGTGCGCCTCAAGCTCACGTCCGATGCGGTGAAGGCCATCGCGCAGAAAGCCCTCGATTTGAAAACCGGCGCGCGCGCTCTCCGCGCGATCATGGAAGGCCTCATGCTCGAGGTCATGTATGACCTGCCGCAGCGCGACGACGTGAGCGAAGTCGTGATCGATGCCGGCGTGGTCGCGGGCCGCCGCCGGCCGATCCTGAAACGCATCGGCAAAACCGAGCCGAAGCAGGACGCGGCCTGAGTGGGGTTTTTTATCGCGGAAGCACGGAAGTGCTGAGGCACGGAACGCTATTCGGCATGAATTACATCCGAGCCGGTCTATTTTTGGTATCCATGCTGCTGACGGCATGCGTCTCAACCACGCCCAAAGATATTAGTGGCCGCTATTCTCTTGATACCAGCCACGCTTGCTCAAACGCCAACCGGATTACGATATATCTCGATAGCGATGGGAAAGCTCGTGAATTAGGGGACTGCCCCGGTTTGGTCATCGAAGGGAGTGGAGTCCCGTATAATTGGGAACTTACTGGGGTATGGGAAAACAAAGGAAGGATCGTAACGATCAGATATAATGATGGTAGAAGCAAAGTGCTTAGGCTTGAAACGTATCGAGGAAAAACTGCGCTAACGGAGTACCCGCGCGATTCGCGATTCGGTAGCGACTTTCAGACCCGCTATATTCGATTCTAGGGCTTTTCGGTTTATACAGACCCATGGCGGGCGAAATTGTCATTCCGAGCCGTGCGAGGAATCTCTGCTGCTCTTGTCAATTTCAATTTCGGAGATTCCTCGCACGGCTCGGAATGACAAAATAAAGGATGTGCCATAAAGGCATGCCGACGTGACCGATTAAATCGAAAATGCTTTAAGAGAAGTCGAATTAGTTGAGATCGCGGAAGCATGGAAGGACTGAAACACAGAAAATATTTCCGCGACTCCGTTTTTCCGTGTTTCCGCGATGATACCCCCTCAATTTGACGTGTCGGCCTTCGTTTCCGGGCTGCGGTTTTGCTTCTCGAAATATTTCTTGAGGATGGCGGCGGCGACAGGCCCGGCGTAATGGGCGCCGCCAAAACTTTCGCCGAGCGTGTCGCCTTCGATCGCGACGGCCCAGGCGATTTGCGGATGATCGGCCGGCGCGAAACCGATGAACCAGGCGATGTCGATGGTGCCGCCGGCCTTGCGGACTTGCGCGGTACCGGTCTTGCCGGCGATTGTCACGCCGGGAACGGCGAAGGCGGGCAAGGCGAGGATGGCGGCGGTGCCGCCTTCGGCGGTGATACAGCCTTTCATGCCGTCGAGGATGGCGGCGTACTGCGCGGGTGTAAGGCCGATAGGTTCGCTGTGCTGCTGCGGATGGTTGGGATCGTGAATCAGGGTGGGCTTGGTCACGGTTTCACCGCGTGCGAGCGAGGCGGCGAAGCAGGCCATGTCGAGCGGGGTGACGAGGACGAAGCCCTGACCGATGGCCATGTTGGCGGTGTCGCCCGGGAACCATTCCTCGTCGCGGTTGCGCTGTTTCCACTCCGGATCCGGGATAAGCATGTGGTGGGTTTCACCGGGGAGTTCGATGTCGGCGGGCTGGTCGAGGTGAAAGCGTCGGGCCTCGGCCGCGATGAGGTCGACGCCGGTTTGAATGCCGGTGTTCCAGAAATAAATGTCGCAGCTTTTCGCGATGGCCTGGCGGAGATCGATGACGCCGTGTTTGCCCTCGCCGTTGTCGCATCTGAAAGTGCGGTTACCTATGGGCATGGAGCCTTCGCAGTCGAAAGTGGTGTCGGGGGTGATCCAGCCGTTGCGCAGGGCGGCGATGGCGGTGATGAGCTTGAAGGTGGAGCCGGGCGGGTAAGTGCCGTCGAGGGCGTGGTTGAGCCACGCGCCCTGGTCGTGGATCTGCTGCGCGGTGGCGGCGCTGAGCCGCGGCGCGAAGTCGTTGAGGTTGTAGTCGGGCTTGCTGGCGAGAACGAGGACTTCACCGGTGTTGACGTCGATGGCGGCGGCGGCGCCGGTATAATCGCCGATGGCCTGCTCGGCGGCGAGTTGCAGGTCGATATCGAGGCTGGTCGTAAGATTGTGGCCCTGGATCGGCAGGCGCCGCTGGATGGGGGGATCGACTTTGAAGCCGGCATAATCGACGCGGTAGATGGAACCGCCAGTTTCGCCCTGGAGTTGGTCGTCGAAGTGCGCCTCCAGGCCGTCGCGGCCCATCGTGCCTTTCATGCTGAAGGTTTTCAGCTCTTCGCCCGGGAAGTCGCCGATGTCGATATCCTCGTTGATGCTGACGAAGCCCAGCGTGTGCGCGGCGGCCGAATTGTAAGGATAATAGCGCGTGTTCGAGGTGTAAACCTGCAGGGGCGACTCGACCGGAAGCTGCTCAAGCAGGCGCGCGTATTCCTCGGGCTTGAGATCGTCGATGAGCACATAGGGCAGCAGGGGCGCATCGGAGAGGTGACGCATGAGATCTTTCGAATCCACCTTGTCCTGGCGACCAAGGATCTGGTCGACCTGGTCGAGGTAGTTTTGGACGACGGAGACCTGGGCGATCTGTTCGAGCTGGCCGGAATTGGGGACGTCTTTGTCGCCGAGTTCACGGTAGTTTTTGCGCACGCGGATGAACTCGCGGCGGAACTCGCGGCGCAGCTCGTCGAGGAAAACCACGACGGCGAAGCGCGCACGGTTGCCGACGAGCAGGCGGCCCTCGCGGTCGTAGATGTTGCCGCGCGGGCCGGGCACGAGGATGCGGCGTTCGTTTTGCTGGCGCTCGCGCTCGTGGTAAACATCGGCCTGCAGGAGTTGCTGCCAGGCGAGGCCGAGGGCGAGGATCAGGAGCAGGCCCAAGGTGACGAAATAAAAAAAGATCACGCGCACTTGGTAATTTTTGCGCGTCTCGACGACGAAGGCGCCGGTGCTTTCAGTGATACGGGGAGCGGGCATGAAAAGGCGGAAAAACTGAAAACTAAAAGCTGAAAGACTGAAAAAAGGCAGGATTTTGGATTTCGCAAAACTCCTACGTCAGACGCCGGGAAGTGTCGCGAGGTTCAAACCCGGCCAGGGCGAGGGTGCGCGTCTGCAGGGCAAAAAACCAGGGCGCGATGAGCGCGAGGAAAACCTGCGAGCAGAGCAAATTGAGGAGCAGCCGCGGCCAGACCCCGAAAGGCAGGGGAGTGTGGGCGAGGAGCAGCAGGGAAAGCGCGATGAAAATCCCGAGGTTGGCGAGCAGGGCGAAGACCAGGCTGACGAGCATTTCGCCGCGCGGGAGGCGGCCGCGCACGGAAAAAATGAGCGTGAAAGCCGTGGCAAAAAGAAACGCCTGCGTGCCGAAACGCACGGGGGACGCGGCATCGCCGAGCAGGCCGGTCAAAAACACCGCGGCAAAGCCGGTGTCAAAATCGAGCCGCAGCGCCGCGAAGACCACGAGCAACCCGCCGACGAACAAGGACACATGCCATGGGGCCAGGACGTGGTTGAGCTGCGAGACGAGCAGGGAGAGCAGCACGAGCGGCAGAAGCGTGGGGAGGAGGCGGGGCATGGTTTGAAAAGCGAAAGGCGGAAAATCGGAAAAGCGGGAAAAAGAAGGCGAAAAATCGAAAATTTGAAATCTGAGATTTGAAATGAACCGGCGCTTAAGGCGCGGGTGGCGCTGGTTTTACTTCCGCGGGTTCGAGCGGCACGAGCACGGTGACCTCGGTGAGCTCGGCGAGGCGCGGATCGAGCTGGACTTCGCCGGTCTTGAACAGGCCGTCGGCGCTGGCGCTGACTCCCGTCAGCGTGCCGATGACGAGGCCGGGCGGAAAAACTCCGCCGAGGCCGGAGGTGACGAGGCGCCTCGTCTGGTTGGACAACATGAAGATGTCGAGCGGCACGTACTCCACCACGCCACGGGCCGGGCCGAAGGAGGAGGTGAGCGCACCTTGGTAACTGATGGGACGCGTATCGTCCTCGAGCGTGGCGGCAAGGCGCACCTCGGGGCTGCTGATGAGGTCGACGACGGCGGTGTAGGCATGAACCTCGGATATGCGGCCGACCACGCCGCCGGTATAAATCACCGGCGCGCCGACGGTGAGGCCGTAGTTGCTGCCCTTGCGGATGATCAGGCGCTGCCACCAGCTGGAGAAATCGCGTCGGGCGACGCGCGCGGGCTCGGCACGGTAATTTTCGAACGACGGCAGGCGCAGCAAGCCATCGAGGTGGTCGATCTCCGCGTGGAGCGCGACGTTCTCCTGCACCTTCAGCTCGTAGGAGGCGTTGAGGCGGGCAAGGTCGCGGCCGGCCTCGATGAGCTCGTTCTTGGAGTGATTGCGCAGCGACCAGAAGTCCTTCAAGTCGCGCGTGTAGGAGACCGCGGTGTCGACGGGCGCCTGCATCTCGAAAAAGCTGACGCGCAGGAAGCTCTTGAAGACGACCGGCAGCACGAGCCACGCAGCGAGCGCGAGGCCGAGCGTAAGGAAAGGTTTGGCTTGGTCGAAACGGATGGGCAGCACGACGTGACGACTAAGCTAGGCCACGAGTGGCCGGGAAGGCACGGAAAATGTTTGGGCGGGGCGTCATTCGTTACCCGAAAACCGGAATTAACCACGGATTACACGGATACACCGGATGATTTTTCTGTCATTCCGAGCCGAGCGAGGAATCTCACGCTTTCGCGGGGTGAGGGCACCCCGCCCACAAAAATGGATTCCTCGCGGGGCTCGGAATGACAAACAGTTTAACCCGTCAATCCATTCAAACTCTTGTGTCGCTCACAAATTCGACGTGAGCCACTTCAGGTCGTTGAGGACGGCGCCGGTGCCGTTGGCCACGGCGGAGAGGGGATCCTCGGCCACGATGACGGGCAGGCCGGTTTTTTCGCTGAGAAGGTGGTCGATGCCGCGGATGAGCGAGCCGCCGCCGGCCATGACGAAGCCGCGGTCCACGAGGTCGGCGGAAAGTTCGGGCGGGCAGCGCTCGAGGGCGCTGCGCACAGCGTCCACGATGGCGGAGATGGTGTCGTTGAGCGCCTCGCGAATTTCCTGCGAGGTGATGTGGATGGTCTTGGGCAGGCCGGCCACGGAATCGCGGCCTTTGACCTCCATCGAGAGTTCCTCGTCGAGCGGGTAGGCGGAACCGATGCGCATCTTGATTTCCTCGGCCGTGCGCTCGCCGATGAGGAGATTGTAGGCGCGCTTCATGTAACTGATGATGGCGTTGTCGAGCTCATCGCCGGCCACGCGGATGGATTTTGAAAAGACGATGCCGCCGAGGGAAATGATGGCGATCTCGGTCGTGCCGCCGCCGATGTCCACGATCATGTTGGCCGCGGGCTCGTCGATCGGCAGGCCGACGCCGATGGCCGCGGCCATGGGTTCGGGAATGGTGATGACCTTGCGTGCGCCGGCGTGGGTGGCGGAATCCTGCACCGCGCGTTTCTCGACCTCGGTGATGCCGGAAGGAATGGCGATGACGACTTGCGGGCTGACGCGGAAGGAATTATTATTCACCTTGCCGATGAAGTAGCGAAGCATGGCCTCGGTGACGTCGAAGTCGGCGATGACACCGTCTTTCATCGGGCGGATGGCGGTGATGTTGCCGGGGGTGCGGCCGAGCATGCGCTTGGCTTCTTCACCGACGGCGCGGACTTTGCGCGTGGTGGTATCAAGGGCGACGACGCTGGGCTCGCGCAGGACGATGCCCTTATCCTTGACGTAAACGAGTGTATTGGCCGTGCCGAGATCGATGCCGATGTCGTTGGAAAAATAACCGAGGAAGTTCGCTGCCATGAGTATAGTTGAACTGGGGCAATTGCCGCCGAGCTCAAAGAATCGTCCGTTGCCCCGACTGTCAAAGGAGAAATCACGAAGACAAGGCGAGACAGTAGCCGGTCAGTTTGAAAAGCGTGGGAAGCGCTTGCTTTGAAATTTTAGGATGTGGGCGGGGTGCCCTCACCCCGCACTGAAGTCAATTGCGGGGTGAGGGCACCCCGCCCACATCGATCAATTCTCCGGAAACAAGCCTCACCGCCAGGGCTTGCGGCTTGACGGCGGCGGACTTTGGGCGCGTGTTCATGGCGGAGGTCTGCGTGTACGGCATCGAATTTATCCAGGATCTTGCGGTGATTTTTGTCGCCGCGAGCGTGGCAGGCTGGGTCTGCCAGCGACTGGGCTTGTCGGTGGTGGTGGGCTATCTGGTGGCGGGCATGGCGGTGGGGCCGAAAACGATGATGTGGCCGTTGGTCACGGATGCGGACAATATCGTGGCGCTGGCGCAGATCGGGCTGGTGTTTTTGATGTTTGGCATCGGGCTGCGGCTGAGCCTGCGGCGGATGCGGCAGCTGGGTTGGCCGATGGTGGCGGCCACCGGGTGCGCG